>Ga0316194_10000123_pt1 | contig 40991 bp, 42 predicted proteins | sample CroRivsedime1_MG_FD_204936 | JGI IMG/M metagenome (GOLD analysis project Ga0316194, IMG submission 204936) | Coastal sediment microbial communities from Maine, United States - Cross River sediment 1 | ecosystem: Environmental > Aquatic > Marine > Coastal > Sediment | place: USA: Maine...
TGTGACCGGCATTTCATTGAGCGTGCCTTTGAAATGGCATGGTTCCAGAGTCAGGAAGTGCTGCGCCACCTCAACGCAAGCGAAGCCGACGCCCAGGTCTTTGGCCGTCTGGCCAGCTCGGTTATTTATGGCAATGCCTTGCGCCGTGCAGCGCCCAGCGTCGTTGCGCGCAACCAGCTTGGTCAGCCAGGGCTTTGGAGCTTTGCTGTCTCGGGCGATCTGCCAATCATCCTGATACGCATCGGCAACCTGGATCGCATCGACCTGGTTAAGCAGGTGCTGCAAGCCCATGCCTACTGGCGGATGAAGGGGTTGACCGTGGACCTGGTGATTGTGAACGAGGATTTCTCGGGGTACCGGGCCGATCTGCAAGACCAGATCATGGGGCTGATTAACGCGGGACCCGAAGCGCAAATACTCGACAAACCTGGAGGGGTCTTCTTACGGCGCGCCGAAGAGCTTACCGAGGAGGACCGGGTCCTGTTCCAGACAGTTGCCCGCATCGTTTTCGCTGATACTGCCGAGACGTTGGCGGAGCAGGTGCAACGCCGTGTACCGGCAGAGCGCCTGCCGGGCCGTCTCATCCCTGAGCTGGAATCGGTAGCTGAACCGAGCTATCCGCTGTCAGTGCGAGAACGCATTTTCTGCAACGGCCCTGGCGGCTTCACGCCCGACGGGCATGAATACGTCGTCACCCTCGAGCCGGGCCAGACTACGCCGGCGCCGTGGGTCAATGTGATTGCCAGCACGCACATGGGTACGGTCGTCAGCGAGAGCGGCAGTGCCTATACGTGGGTGGAAAATGCGCACGAGTTCCGGCTGACCACCTGGCACAATGACCCGCTTGTCGACAGCAGTGGCGAGGCGTTCTATATCCGAGACGAGGAAACAGGCGCGTTCTGGTCGCCGACGCCGTTACCCGCCTGCGGTCAGTCCGGGTATGTGTGCCGGCACGGGTTCGGCTACAGCGTATTCGAGCATTACGAAGCCGGCATTTCCTCGGAACTGTATACCTACGTCGCCATGGATGCAGCGGTGAAATTCGTGGTGCTAAAGCTGCGCAATCATTCGCGGCACGCGCGCAAGCTGTCAGTGACGGGGTACTGGGAGCTGGTGCTCGGCGAGTGGCGGCATACCAATCTGATGCATATTGTTACTGAAACGGATCCGCATAGCGGCGCGTTGTTCGCGCGCAATGCTTACGGTCGTGAATGCGCCGGTCGGGTCGTGTTTGCACACGTCAGCGAGCGAGAACGTACGCTGAGCGGAAACCGTGCCGAGTTTATCGGTCGTAACGGCTCGCTGGGTAGCCCGGCGGCGATGCGCCGCGAGCATTTGTCGGGCAAGACAGGTGCGTGCCTTGATTCATGTGCCGCGATACAGACCCCGATCGAACTGGCCGCCGGACAGGAGCGTGAGGTCGTATTCATCTTCGGTGCGGCCCGCGACAGCGACGAGGCGCAGTATTTTATCCAGCGTTTCGGTGGACCGGCGGGCGCACGGCAGGCATTGGAAGCGGTATGGGGTTACTGGAACCACACCCTGGGCGCGGTAAACGTGGAGACACCGGACCCCGCCCTGGACGTGATGGCTAACGGCTGGCTGCTCTACCAGACACTGTCCTGCAGGCTCTGGGGCCGCAGTGGCTACTATCAGTCCGGTGGTGCCTATGGTTTCCGCGATCAATTGCAGGACACCATGGCGCTGATCCATGCGACACCGTGGCTCGCCCGCGAGCAGCTGCTGCGTTGTGCCGAGCGCCAGTTTCTTCAGGGTGACGTACAACACTGGTGGCATCCGCCCAACGGACAGGGCGTGCGCACCCATTTTTCCGATGACTATCTGTGGCTGCCGTATGCAACCTGCCGTTATGTGCTGGCGACCGGCGATACGGGCGTCCTTGACGAGTCAGTGCATTTTCTGGAGGGCCGTGAGCTGAATCCGGAAGAGGAGGCATACTATGACCAGCCGCAACGCTCGACGGAAGCGGCAAGTCTCTATGAACATTGCGTGCGTGCAATCAACCACGGCTTACGCTTTGGCGAACATCAGTTGCCGCTGATGGGCTGTGGCGACTGGAACGATGGCATGAATCTCGTCGGTCGTGATGGCAAGGGTGAGAGCGTTTGGCTGGCGTGGTTCCTGTACGAGAACCTGCAGTTGTTTGCAGGCCTGGCTCTTGGTCATGGTGATGAGGCTTTTGCGGAAGTCTGCAGCGGGCAGGCTGCGCTGCTGGGCAGCAACATTGAGGCCCATGCCTGGGATGGCGGCTGGTATCGGCGGGCCTGGTTCGACGATGGCACACCGCTGGGTTCTTCCGACAATGACGAATGCCAGATCGATTCGATCAGCCAGAGTTGGGCGGTCATTTCGGGCGCTGGTGATCCCGTGCGGGCCCGTCAGGCGATGGCGGCAGTGGACAAGCGCCTGGTGCGACGTGATGCGCGGTTAATACAACTGCTTGATCCGCCCTTCGATACTTCGGACCTTGAGCCCGGTTACATCAAGGGCTATGTGCCCGGCGTCCGGGAGAACGGTGGTCAGTATACCCATGCCGCGATATGGGCGACGATGGCGTTTGCCATGCTGGGTGACAGGGACAGGGCCTGGGAATTGTTCAACATGCTCAACCCCGTCAATCATGGTAGTCAGCCGGATGACATCGAACGTTACAGGGTTGAGCCGTACGTCATGAGCGCGGATATTTACGCTGCGTCGCCACACACGGGCCGGGGCGGCTGGACCTGGTATACCGGGGCGGCGGGCTGGATGTACCGGTTGACGGTTGAAACACTGCTGGGCGTGCAGCTGGAAGTAGACCATCTGCGCATCGCACCCTGTATGCCGGCTCATTGGGAATCGTACAAGATTCACTACCGCTATCGCGAGACGGTCTACCACATCACCGTCAGGCGCGTGGGTGAGGAATCGGGGCATGTGCACCGTGTGACTGTAGACGGAGCCGTCGTAGAGGTAACGGACATGGGCGGTACAGGGCGACCGCAAGGCAAGAAGATCCCTCTTGTGGACGATCGTCGGGAGCACTATGTCGAAGTGGATCTGGGATAAGCGCATTCCTGACTACTACTGAAGCATAACCATCATCATCATGTCCAAAAAAGCCTTAACACTGATAATCCATGGAACACCGATCTCATCAGGTCTGGCGCAAGGCATCATCCATGTACATCGCAGCCTGCTTGGTCCTATAGACGTCCCGGTGGCTATAGAACAAGAAAACGTCAAAGAAGAATTTACCCGTCTTGATACCGCAACGGCGAGAATCTCGGAAGATCTCTTCGGCCTGGCAACGCGGGTGGAAAAGGAAATCGATTCCAGACTGGCTGAAGTTTTCGAGGCCCATCAACTCATGCTGAATGATGCCTCCTTGAGAGAGGAGTTGAGAAATGAAATCGTGGGCAACCTGGTCAACGCCAGCAGTGCCGTGAAGACTGTATTTCTGCGTTGGGAAAACCGCTTCTTGTTGATGGAGTCGCAGATGGCGAGGGACAAAGGCGACGACATGCGGGATATCTCGAGACGTCTGCGTCGTGCCCTTGCGGGTATTACGGTTCACTCACTGGAGGAGATTCCAGATGGTTGTGTACTCGCAACCACGCGTCTACTGCCATCGGACACTGTCTTTCTCGCCGGCCGATCCGTGTCAGCGGTTCTTCTGGAATATGGAAGTGCTGGATCTCATGCGGCTCTGTTTGCCCGCGAAATGGGCCTGCCATGCATCTCCGGTTTTCCTGATTTGCTGGCTACAGTGCCGGATGGCGCGCAGGCTCTGGTGGATGCTGATACAGGTATTGTTACTATCCATCCCCGGGAGAAGCAGAAAGCCATCTTCCGCAAAAAGCTTGATGAAAAAGAGTATGACCACAAGTTGGCTCGATCGCGCGCTCAAGGCCCTGCAGTCACAAAAGATGGAGTAACGATCTCCGTGCTCGCCAATGTTGGATGCAACGACGATACAGGTAGGGCCATGTTGAATGGGGCAGAGGGTGTTGGTTTGTACCGATTGGAACAGGCCTACCTGGGCCGTATTGCACCACCCGATACGGATGAGCTCCTTAATGAGATGCGACATACGCTGGAAGCAGCCAGAGGGTGTACCGTGCATGTGCGACTTCTGGATGCGGGTGCTGACAAGCCCTTGCCATTCATCGGATTTATGGCAGAAATGAATCCCTCGTTGGGTCGTCGTGGAATTCGTTTGCTGCGCGAGTATCCCGAGCTTTTAGAGACACAGCTGCGGGCAATGCTGGAACTTTCCAGGGAATTCGATGTGCGTGTTCTGGTGCCCATGGTTACGCTGCCAGAAGATGTTTCGGTGGTGAAAGAATGCCTCACACAACTATGTTCTCAGCTGCGGATAACTACCCCGCCCAGGTTGGGAGCGATGATTGAGACACCAGCTGCCGCGCTTGCGGCGCGAGAGATAGTCGGGCACGCTGACTTTCTGAGTTTCGGCACAAACGACCTGACTCAATATGTGTTTGCGGCAGATCGGGAGAATGCAGCGGTGGAGCGCTATTACAGGGATGCTTCGGAGGTCATATTCAGATTGTTGCAACTGACACACGATGACGTGCCGGATGTTCCCCTTTCCCTGTGCGGCGAGCTTGCGGGGCGGCCGGAGCATATTCCCAGACTCCTGCAGTGCGGGATCAGAACCTTCAGCATAACTGCGCCATTGATTCCTGTAATAAAAGAAACCATTCGCAATTCCTGGTGTTCAGCACCCCCGGATACGCTCCCGCTGAAACAGCGATAGCCTTAACAGGACGCCGGCCGTTCGCCTGGTATTCGACGCTCCAGCGCCAGCGATAACCTGCTTCATTAACCTGGTTGATTTGCTTTTCGGATACAATGCGAGGACACTGCGCTGAGCACCTCGTCTGTCAGTACGCAAGTCTTTCTGCCGCACAACAATGACTGAACCGTCATTGTTGCCTGTCATACCCACTTCCTAACGGGCACCGATCTGCCTCTACCGGTGTGCAACCATTTGCGACAGGCAAGGAACAGGCACGGCGCACCATTTACGCATTCAACCAGGAAACACCCATGAGCCAATTCACACAAAACGCCCAGGATACTGAAACATCCAGTCAACATGCCGGCATTCGCCTGGCGGAACTGATAGATCAGAACTGGAGCCGAATCAAATCCGAGCAGCTGGCAATGCACGAAGGCATCAGCCTGACCGACCAGCACTGGCACGTTATTGATTACCTGCGCAAGCTGTATCTCAAACACGGCCTTCCAAGATTCGCCAGGACAACGGCTCGCGCCCTCAACCGGCAATTCGCCCCCCAGGGTGGGAACAAGTATCTCTATAGTCTGTTTGCCGGCGGCCCGGTTACGCAAGGCAGCCGCCTGGCCAGCCTGCGCGCACCCGCAAACGCTACCGATGTTTCCTTTGGCACCAGCTATTGAACGGCACCGCGGCACAACGGGCACAGGACATAACCGTTACCAGCGACCTGTCCCGGGAAGCAGCCGACCGTCTGGCTATCGAACGCGGCGAAGAAGATGGAATGATTATTCATCAGTACGCAACTTCAAACATACACAACAGCAAGGATCTCAATGACATCACAACACGGTAACGGCGGTCAGGGTGGTCCCTGGGGCGGCGGCGGGACACCTCCCGATCTCGAGGTGCTGGTCCGGCAGGGGCAGGACTGGCTCAGGCAACTCCTGCCAGGTGGTGGTTCACGCGGCCTCATCGCCCTGGCCCTGCTCGCGCTGGCCGGACTGGGCGCATGGACCGCCTATTACACAGTGCCGAGCGACTCGGTCGCTGTGGTGCAGCGGTTTGGCAAGTATCTCAAGGAAGTCCCGCCGGGTTTGCATTTCAAACTGCCACTGGGCATCGATGCGGCGACCATCGTTCCCGTCAAAAGGCAGTTGAAGCAGGAATTCGGGTTCACCACACCTGGTGCCAACGATCCCTACCAGAGTCCTCGCGACGGTAACCGGCAAAAGCGGGAAACCGAGATGGTGACAGGTGACCTGAACGCTGCACTGGTTGAATGGGTGGTGCAATACCGCATCTCGGACCCTGTTAAATTCCTGTTCGAGGTCCGTGAGCCGAGTGACACCCTGCGCTATGTTTCCGAATCCGTCATGCGGGAAGTTGTCGGCGATCGCACCGTGGACGAGGTCATTACCATCGGCCGCCAGGAAATCGAAACGGAAGCGCTCACCAAGATGCAGGCGCTATCCACCAAATATGCCATGGGGATCAGCATCGACCAGGTGCAATTGAAGAACATCAATCCGCCTGAACCGGTACAGGAATCGTTCAACGAGGTTAACCAGGCCCAGCAGGAGAAAGAGAAGCTGATCAACGAGGCGCGACGCGATTATAACAAGGTGATCCCGCTTGCCGAGGGTGAGAAGGACCAGCGCATCCGCGAGGCTGATGGTTACCGGCTCAAACGGGTCAATGAAGCGGAAGGCGACGTCGCCCGGTTCAGCGCCTTGCTGGCGGAATACCGCAAGGCCCCCGAGGTCACCCGCCGCCGTATCTATATCGAGACCCTGCAGGACGTCATGCCGGGTATTCGCTCCAAGATCATTATCGATGAACAGGCCCGCAGCATCCTGCCCCTCCTGAATCTCGACACCCGCAAGGGGGACCAGCCATGAACAAACAAATAGTTATACTGGCGGTGCTGGGCATCGCCGCGTACCTCCTGATGAGTTCGATCTACACGGTGAGCGAAGTCGAGCAGATGATCATCACCCAGTTCGGCAAACCGGTCGGGCAACCTGTGACGTCTGCCGGCCTGAAGGTGAAAGTGCCCTTCATCCAGGAAGTCAACCCGATCGACAAGCGGGTGCTCGAGTGGGATGGCAATCCGTCGGATATGCCGACAAAGGACAAGCTCTACATCTCGGTCGATTTATTTGCCCGCTGGCGGATTACTGATCCGTTGCAGTACTTCCTGCGCCTGCGCGATGAACGCAGTGCCCAGTCCCGTCTCGACGATATCCTGGGCAGTGAGACCCGCAACGCGGTTGCCAAGCATGAATTGATCGAGATCATCCGCACCACGAAGGATCGCGTGCCGCTGCGCGATGCCCTGCTGACCGAGGCGGAGCGCGATATGGGGTCGCTGGTGCCGATTCAGAAGGGGCGCAAGCAGGTTGAGCAGGAAATCTTCGCCGCGGCGGCCGAGAAGGTGCAGGTGTTCGGCATCGAATTGCTGGATATCCGCTTCAAGCGCATCAACTACAACGAAAGCGTGCGTCCGAAGATCTACGACCGCATGATCAGCGAACGCCGGCAGATCGCGGAACGCTTCCTGTCGGAAGGCAACGGCGAAGCCGCCAGAATTCGCGGCAACCGGGTGCGCGACCTGAACAAGATCCAGTCCGAGGCCTACCGGCAGGTCGAGGAGATCCGCGGTGTGGCGGATGCCAAGGCCACCGAAATCTACGCGCGCGCCTACAACCAGAGCCCTGAAGCGGTGGCGTTCTATGAATTCACGCGCACCATGCAGTCCTACAAGTCCATGATCGCCGAAAACACGACCCTGGTGCTGTCCACGGACAGCGACCTGTTCAAGTTTCTGAAAGGCATGAGTCCGGATAGCGACAGTCCTTCGGCCCGGGTGGCTGCCGGTGACCGGCGATGAAGTTGAGCTACCCGAATCCGAGCCGCAGCTTCGATGCCAGTAGCCGCCGTGTCTGCTTTTGGGGCTATGTCAGCACGATCGAAATTTCATTCTTTGTTGAAGCAGACGCCCTCAAACAGCTCTGTCCGGAGATGAGTGACGCCGAGTCGGGGTTTCTGCAGGCATTCGATGCCGCACTGAACCGCATCCATGAAGTTGCAGACAAGGTCTATACACGCGGCGGAAAGGGATCGTATGCCTACATCCTGGTAGCAGAGGATTTTTGAAGACTGGTTCGTGCGCCGCCTGCGACAGTGCGTGCACGTGACCGGCGCGTGCTTTTCATCCAGTCAGGCATGCGCACGATCAGGCACGGCACTCCCTTAAACGGGAGACCAGTTGGTCAGGCCGCGATACCGGACCAGAAAGCGGTGCCCTTGGCGAGAAATTCATCGTGGGGCATGTAGTGCGAGCCGTCGCAGGAAAAGGTCAGGCTAATCATTCCGTTGTAAATATTTATGGATGCCGTGCGCAGGTAGATGGTCGTATCGATCATGCGCAGCGCCTGCATCTCATCCAGTATCGCGGTTATCTCGGTGCGTGGTATCGTGGCATCGACGGGGTACGGTCGTGACGGGTAGACCAGACAGATGTCAGGATCCCTGAGTACTTCCTGGTCGAGGATGCGATAGCGCAGCGGATCATCGATCGTCCAGATGGTGACCTGGCTGCTTGAGAAGTGAATCTGGCACTGGAAGATGCCGCGCTCGGTAAGCAGTTCCTCCAGGATAGACAGTGCATCCTCTATATTGTGGTCCATCGGGCTCTCGGTGCGGGTCTGCTGGAACAGGGCGCCGCGGATAGCCGGGTCGCCTTTCACCTGCCGCCATTTGCCGGGCTCCTGGTACAGGGTAGATGTCACCGGCAGATTGCGCAGGCCGAAATCCGCACCGAGGTATCCCAGTAGCGCACCTGAATCCGATATAACGACCTGCAGTGCGGTCAGCGAGGTTCGATGCGCGGACAGACTGATATAGGCGTCCGACAACAGGAACCCCCACGCCGGCATCGCCTCCTTCATATAGGGGCGTTCGGCACGATTGCGTTGATAGTAGCCGGGCATGAGCCCGGTAGCGATTACGTTATCGCTGGTCTGCACACAACAGGTGTCGACGGCATACAGATAGCAACAATACGGTATACCCGAGAAGCCTTGCAGAAGCACAGCGTTCAGCCGGTCCCGGTCGCCCCATGCCGGTGCGCATTTTTCAGCCAGCAAGGTGAGCGGCTCCCGGAGCATCCTCGCCAGTTCTGCACGCTGACGGAAAATGCTGTCTTGCCAGGTTGGATCAATGGAGTTTTCGGGGATCAGGTTTATGTGCCAGGCAGAAGTTGCCGGTTAATTCGAGAAAATGTTGCTCCGACGGAGAAAGATGCGAAAGGTTATATACTGAAGGTTTTTAGCCGCCACGGTCATCGTCAACTGTGGCCGGGTAAGGCAAGTGCAGATTGGGATGATCAAGAGGCATATTAATATACGCCATGCGGGTTGCGTCTGTTTCGAAATAGATGGTCAGGCTGCCATCCGCCAGGGATGGGTGACTCGTGACGTTTTCAATATCGTCACCAGTCATGGGATCGATCGTGTTGATGCGATACTCCGGTTCATGCAAGCGGTGGCTCTGGGCCTGGTCGCATGGCAGTGGATCGACCGCGATCCAGTTCAGGTGCTCGAACTTGATGACGGGTGTTGAATGAACGGGTGATAACGTGGACATGTTGACCTCCGGTAACTCGTCGCCTGCCGCTGTAAGGCCGCACGATATGCGCTGCTCCCTGCGGAAACTCCATCCTTAGACAGGCACCGGTGGTCGGCACAGGATGTGGCGAAGATTGTATTTTTACTATAGGCCTTTCACTGTGAATAGCTAATCAGATTAATTGATAAGGAGTATGCGGATTGCTGTTAAATCGTGTTCTGCAGGATTGTGGCAACTTGATCTCGTGAAGTTCCAGAAGACTGTGTTCGCAGAACAGGGAGTTCCCGCAATGTACCGGACCATGCGAGAGTTACGCACAAGATTGTTTTCGGCTTATCGTGAACTGTGCAGATTCCGGGAGTCAGTAAAAGATGTTTCGAATACCTCGTATCCTGTTTCGCTCGCGTATCCATTATCCGCAAGTGAAAGATATATGGACAAACTTTGACAGGCAGAGAAATTACACAGCACACTTCCGCAGCAGAGCCAGCTTCGTTAAGACAGTGCAAAGAGGCGCGTTGCTGTGGAAGCAGTGGCATCCAGCAGACGCGTCATGAAACCGGAAAGATTTAGTCAGCATTGGTATCTAACAACTGTGCTCAAAAGTGGCAGCGATCGAGCTATCCCAGAAAGTAATTGACTGGGTAAAGTGGGGAATCAAAGCCGGGGAGGGGGCTTGGTTGAACTGTTTGCATGAATTGTGTCGGATTGGCTAAAGAGACTCCGTTGACGCGCACCTTGATGACGGTGCCGGGTATTCAGTAATCGTGGACTTTAGGAGAATTCTTCCTATGCCCCCGGCTCATTTTCTGTGTAGGTATTGCTTTCTCGAATAAGTCCCCAGCTTATCTCGCTGAAATATTAATTATATTTCTGGCTAAATCGGAGATATTCCCATATAGTACCCCCAGCTACAGCTTTTGTTATTGGCAGTTTTGGTTGTTCACTTCGTGTTACCCCCTGAATTCCTCGTTCCATTACCTGTATGCAACACTCTAATTGTTTAATTTATCTAAGGGAAAAAGTGATATGGCTACAGGTACTGTAAAGTGGTTTAACGAATCCAAAGGTTTTGGTTTTATTGCCCCGTCTGACGGTGGTGAGGATGTATTCGTACATTTTAATGCGATTCAGGGCTCGGGTTTCAAAACCCTGAGCGAAGGTCAGTCGGTCACCTTTGAGGTAGAAAAAGGCCCTAAGGGCCTCCAGGCTGCCAACGTTACCGCATAAGAAGACCGCATCGGAAAAACTACCGACACGAAGAACCCCGCCCCGGCGGGGTTCTTTTTTGGGGCTTATTTAGTTCAGTCTTTCGGTCGCATTCCGGCCACAACAGATCCTTTACCAAATACAGGTGAATGTCCGTTTAACGTTAAGTGGACACCCAGGTACGGCTTGTGATCTGTACCATACCACCCAGCCCTCTCTGACCCCGTTAATTCCATATCACACGGTCTCGCGCAGTAACAGCCAGCCATAGAAGAAAGTCAATGCGAGGGTATAAGCGGTAATGCCGTAATACCAACCCACACCAAGTTTTGGGGTTCTGATCGGCGCCACATTTAAAATGGCCAATGCCAGTATGACGAGGTAGAGTAACGTGGTAAAAACAGACGTGCTGACAAGACCATGAAATACAAAAAGTAGCGCCAGGAAGATTCCGTTATTATCAATGGCCAAACCTTGATAGCTTGATTCGCCAACCAGGCCATATATATTGAAATAACTTAATCGGAGCACACCCGCCGCTACAATAATAAATGCACCTGGAATAAACCAGGGGCTAAAATCACCGTAGCTTAGTAAAACAATCGCAGGGCATATACCAAAGCTGACAATGTCGATCAGTGAGTCAAGCTGGCCACCAAACTTTCGCTGATTGTCGGTCCGGGATTTCATGCGTCGGGCGATCTTGCCGTCGCTCCAGTCGAAGAATACGGCCCAGATCAGTCCAATCATTGCGGCAGGAAAATTACCCAAAATAGCGAAGTAAATGGCCAGTACAGCAGAAAAAAGCCCCGCCAGCGAGCACAGGTTTGCCAGGTCTTTGGCAAAAGAGAGGATTGTCGGCGGCATCTCCGGCGAGTCGTTTATGTCAGACATGGAATTTTCTCAGGTCCTGCCTTATTCACGACAACGGTACTATATCTGAGGCCAGCCGTTTATTTAACGGCGCGACAGTTTTGATATCTTCAGCTGGTGAGCCACTGCTTATACGTGCATAGTAGCCAGATGCTGGCATGCTTTTATCCTCACTAACGCGGATATTCTGCAGAGATCCAGACCGGCATACAGCAGCTGCAACCAGTGGCGTACCAGGAAACATTAACTCTGCTTGCTGCAAGTCCAGCATGGTGTCAATCTCATACCATTTGTTCTCATCGAAGAAAACGGCATCAAATACCAGTGTGCTGTCGGCCACCATGTCGGCAAATACTGTTTCATAATATTCACCAACACGCCCATCAGCGATAAAGCGGTTCAGGCGCTCTATCGCTCTATGCCAGCTCTGCAACGACAAGCTGTAGATGTTAACGGTTTTGTAGCGCTGAGCATCATTAACATTGTGACCAACATGAAAGGCTGTAACAGTTTTCTCATTGTTGATCTCAACAACTGTTCCATTCATCCAGGGCAAGATATTCGATATCGCAATTTTGTCAGGTGTCAGCATGGCCTCTAACAATGATTCTTCAAAAACCAGGTCACTTTCTATCAAAATAAATGGCTCATCAATAATTTTTCGCGCCAGCCAAAGGGAGTAGATATTGTTGGTTGTCTTGTAGACGGGGTTGAAAACGTAATCAACCAGTAAATCTGCGGCGTTCTCTTGAAGAAAGTCACGAACACGATGATCCAGGTATCCTGTTACCACCACCAATCGTTTAATACCCTGCAAGCGTAGATTGTCTACCAAACGACCTAGCATGGGTTCCCCGCCAACCTCTGTAAGACATTTTGGCGCATCGAGTGTTAATGGACGCAGACGGGATCCAGTGCCAGCGGCTAATAGTAGTGCGGTCGTTATGCGATTATGAATAATAATTCTCCTGATAATTTTGTTGGCTGCTAGAAGATGTCGCCATCTGGTTACGTAAGCCAGTTAAGATGTTTGCAGTACTTTTTTGGCTGACTTCCCATAGAGAAGATGCCTGTGAAATGGTTCAACCACTATTGCCAGAACCATTATAATATTCGAGAGAATGCGGCATCCGCTGGGCTGCAAGAGCCCAGCTAACTCATCGATGGCGAGTCATATTTAAAAGCCCGCAAGAATCTCTTTATAAGGGTCTCGATTACCTGAGAAGCCAGCGGAAAGCTAAAGAAAGGCCAGAGAACGGCCAAGGGAAAGCTAAGGAAAGCATAGCCATCTTACAGCAAAACACGGGGAAGATCCTGGTTTCAGTTAACTATGATGGAAAATCGGGACCTCCCCTTCTTCCCGGGGACGCATACATTTTCTCAGCTCAGTTCCTTAAGACCATTCGCCAAGGCATCCAGGCCGCACCTTAAAACATTTTCGGGGCAGGCGTAAGAGAGCCTGATGTGGCCATCCATGCCAAAATATTCCCCGGGATTGACCATGACACCGTGATCGTCCAGAAGCTTATGGCAAAGTTCTATTGAAGACATATTTACCTTGTATCTCGGAAAGCACATTATCCCGCCGTGGGGAGCCACCCATTCCAGAATTTCCTTATTGGTCTCCATCCATTCGCTGACGATCCTGAAGTTGGATACTGAAAGGTTGTTAAACTTCAGCACCAGGCGCTCCCTGGCGTTCCGGAGAGCGTGGGCATTCATCATCTCCCCGACATAGGAAGAGGAGGCATTCGTATGAGCTTTGGCATGCTGGCACTCGGAGGCGATCTCCGGAGGGGCGATTATCCAGCCAGTTCTCTGGCCTCCCAGACCGTAGACCTTGGTCATGCTGCTGGTAATGATGACGTTAGGAAAGCCGTAAGCGGAAGCCTGGGAGATAAAGGCACCATCGAGAAAGATCTCGTCAATCAGGACGTAGACGCCTTTGGCCTGTGCAATCTCTGCTGCCTTCCTTATTTCCAGTTCCCGGTCTGCCATAACCCCGGAAGGGTTATGGGGATTTGTTAGTACGATTAGCTTTGTCTTGTCGGTGATCAGGTTCTCCAGCGTTTCAAGGTCCAGCTGGAACCCATCCTTGAAACTCCTGAGCCACTGTACCTTCCGGGCTCCAAGCATCTCAGGTGTCAGCCACATGGGCTGGTATCCGGGTTGCTCTATGATGAACTCATCGCCTCTGTTCAGGGTGGACAGAAATACGAGAAAATTGGCCTCGGTGCCCCCGGAAGCGGTGACGATGTTGTCAGGCCCGCAGTCATACATCTTCGCCAGAACGTCTTTGAACTCGTCAGCACCGTAGAGGTCGCCCCGCCCAAGGTCAAGATCCGGCCCGGGATCGTAACGGACCAGCTCATCATACTCGCGTTGGGAAAGGCCTTTCATCTTGCTGAAGGCCAGAACGTGGTCAGCACGTTCGTGGTTATTCAGAAGCCACTTGAAGAGTTCTACTTGTGGGATTTTCATAGCAGAGTCATATGGTCAGGTCTTGCCTTTTGCTTTATGTTTATTTGAAAATGCAGCAGTGAGTCAAGGGGGCAGAGTACTTGAAACAGTATCTTCGCCTTTCGTGGCATTTGGTTATATGCATTGAGTAAATGTAGTCTCTAAATAACAGTCAAGAATTAATGCAACGTTTTCCTGAATAAACAATAAAGAATTATCTGGAGAATTTGTTATGGAAAAATCACACATGTTGAATGCGATACGTGCCGGTATCCTTATTTTTGGGCCTGCGGTAATACTAGTCTACACAGGGAATGTGCATGCTACTCGAGGTTATGGCGCTTCTGGATTCGGGGAGGGGTAATCCTTGGCTGGTGCTATTCTGGAAACCGATAGGCAACTTATTTAATTTCGCGTGCTGCCTCGGTTCAGCGTGAACCACAACCACCGCTCACATACTGTTTGAACCGCTGACACTCACTCTGGCACACCTTTCTTGTCTGACAATCCCAGCAAGGATTATTTGCCGCCTCCTTCATCGCCGTCACTGGCAGTGGATCACTCCGTGGATCACGACCCAGAGACGGTGCCGAGACCCTGAAGTCGCCGGTGGCGAATCTCAGTGAGCTCATCAGCCGATACTACACCACAAACACAAGGCATGTTGGTATTATTAAGGTGTCACAATCACTGGCTGTATAAGCGACGACCCGAGCTCCATGTTAGTACAAATAACTATATCTTTCTTCCAGGAAAGGACTAGACTCTGCTTCACTTTCCCTTCTCTATTTGCTCCTGCAGAAATCCAGACCGGTCAGCGTAATACACCACGACCATTCAGTTAGGTTTAAATGTCGATGCTGACGGCTACTCCTCTCAGTCTGGAAAATATTCAAGGTATATAACCTTATGCTTACCGTGCGCCTCGCTACAAGCGACACCGGTGGCACGATAGGAGAAATTTCATGAAAAGGATGACGAACGCACAGGTTGGTGTATTTATACTTGCTATCACATCAAGCGGATTTTCATTGGCGAATTGTCCAGGGTCAATGCCGGAGCAACTACTAGAAGACTGCATTGTATACGAAGGGGCTGGAACAAGTTTCCCGACCAGTGATTACGCACATATGCACCAGTACAAGAATTGGCAGAAGACACTGCAACCGGATCAACCGAACAAAAAAACGGAGTCAAAGATTAAATAACTACAACAGATCAATAAGGTTTTATTGTGAACGTAGAAAACCAATTGACGGGGTGTGTGCAATGGATATGGTAGTAGAAAATATGCCTATACTTGATGAGGCAAAGAATGCTGTTGAAATTGTGGTGCATATATCTGAGAACTTGGAGGATATGCAACGCAACAATCTGGTAATCGCACTGGAAAATGAAGATGGCATTGTTTCTGCTGAATTCTGCCATTTGCGTTACCACCTAATGCTGGTGAGATACGATAGAGACCAGTATTCCTCTCAAGATGTACTGGGTGCGGTCAGCGCGCAGAAACTTCACGCTAGACTGATCGGTCCCATATAACAACGCTGGAGGAAATACATATCAACTGCACGCGGCGGCTTCGGTCGCCGTTTTGCTTTGTGCTGCAGGTTCGTTTGTGGCCGAACGTGTGAGTACAGCTTGCAAGACGGGAAGCCAATAAGAGAAGAATCGGACAAGAAACTGGAGGCGATTCTGAGTCCTGATCAGCTGCAGGAGTTCGAAAAAATTCGCAAGGAAACGCTTGACGGGGTTGAAGCCCGTAGCAAGACTCTCTCCGACTGACAAATAGTCTCTTCCTCTGAAAAGTTCAGTATTCATCGCCTTCTCAACTGTCTGCATGGAACCTTACTCAATAAGATAAATCTTGCTGAGTAATGCATCCAGCGCAACTGCCTTAGCAACGGGCGTGGCGCGCATTATGTTGTGTTTCTGCAGGATGGATATGAGTTTGTCCGGTGTCGTGGTAGCGTTACCTGCAATCTCCGAATGTCCGGCCTTAACCTCGATCGGCATTACCCGCTTCGAGTTATCTACGGCCGGGAAGTACTGCTCTTCGGCGCTGAAAACAAAATCATCCTCGATGCAACGCCCCTCGCTGTCGTGACGTCGGCAGCTGCCACGCTCGTCTGTAACGATTTTGATGAAATCATCGACCTCAGCAATTAGAGTGCCGGGTTTGCGGATGAAATCCGAAGAGGAGGTGATCTCGTACCATTTGTCACCGCTGATCATCTTACAGAGCGGTATCACCAGGCCGAGGCTGATCGTGCGGGCGATGGGCAGTGCGCAGTGATCAGCCGCGGCGATGCCTGCGTAGGGTGAAGAGATGGTGACCAGGCGCAGGTCGAGGTCGGCGCTGAGCGGCTGTGTCCGCTCATTTGTAAAGGCATTGCGTGCGATCAGTCCACCCTGACTGTGGCCGATCACCGTTGTCTGTCGATTTTGCATGTGGTCTTCCAGTGCATCAAGAGCGCTGACCAGCTGAGAGGCGCTCACGGTAAGGCTGTCCCTGTCGTTGTAGCTGAAGCAAACACTCTGCTGCCCGTGAAAGGCGAATACCTGTGCGAGCGAGCGAAAGCTCCCAGCCGAGGAGAGGCAACCATGGGCCAGCACTACAACTGGCTGGGTGGAGTTGAGGTGCAGGGTGCGATCAGGATTGTCGGTGCAGGGGCCGAGACTGGCGATATTCAGTGCAAGGTCTGGTGGTGGCAGGGCGCTGGTATCGATGTGGCTCAGTTCGGGTGGCAATTCTGTGGTTGAGGCGCAGCCGGCGACAGCCTGGATGCATGCCAGCAGCACCAATTTCCACAGCCGTACACCAATCATTTCCTGTGCCTTTTTGTGATTTGTAAACAAGGGGATAATAGGGCTTCTACCCTGCTGGCTCAATCAATTGAAGCTATACAAAAACTGTACTTGACTTATACGGCAAGGTTAACTAGTTTACCCTGGAGCACGGTAATACTGATATTAAAAAGGCAGGGCGGGGATCTGATATGCAGGCATTAGTATTAATCGCACATGGCAGCAGGCGGCAGGCATCCAATCAGGAGGTCACAAACCTCGCGCTTGGGTTAAAGAAGTCGGCTGGCAAGCAATATCAAATTGTAGAAGCCGGTTTTCTCGAAATCGCAAGGCCCTCGATACCGGAAGCCATCGAGTCCTGCATTGAGTCTGGTGCAACGTCTGTCATTGTGGTTCCCTACTTTCTTGCTGCGGGCCGGCACGTTGTGGAAGATATTCCGCAAATCGTGAGACCGGTAGAGGAGCGACACCCGCATGTCAGTATTCGCATTTCGGAGCATATCGGAATGTCGAATTCGATGCCCCGGCTCATTCTTGATTCGGCTAGCAGTGAGGCCAGGCCAGTCATAGACTCCAATCTGGAAAAGGCCGGTTGAGGTGTCCGCTCATCACGGGCCGTTTAAGGTGTTTCAATGACTTTCACTAAAAGCAACGCTCAATTGCTGGCAGTACTTATTACCTGTAATCTGGCAATCACGATCACCCCTGGTGTCAGCGCCGAGGAGTCGCCACCACCGGAGACGGTTGCTTTCGTTGATCTGGATCGTTATGTCGGCAACTGGTACGAGATCGCCAGTATTCCCAATTTCTTCCAGAAGCATTGTCGTGGCAACACCATGGCCAGCTATCGAGCGATTGAGGAGCAGCGTATCGAGGTCATCAACAGTTGCCTTGATAAGGATGGATCGGTCGATACGGCGCAAGGTATTGCCAGGATCGTTGATCGCACAAGCAATGCCAGGTTGGAAGTCAGTTTTGTTTCGCTATTCGGCTGGCAGTTATTCTGGGGTGACTACTGGATTCTCGATCTGGCTCCTGATTACTCTTATGCTATCGTTGGTACCCCTAACTTTCGTTACGGATGGATATTGAGCCGAACGCCTGCTTTGTCGGCAGATGTTCGTAACGGCATCGACAAGCGCTTGCGCTCATCAGGCTATAATCCGGCCGTTTTTGTGGACACCCCGCAGGGGCTTGAATAATACATTCTCACAAGTTCCACTTCAGCAGAAGATGCTTTTTCGGTGTTACTTGCGGATGCAATCATAGAGTAGGAATCAGGCTGCCCGCTCTTTGGCCATGGGCATTATCTGCTGGCTGGGCATCCATCTTGAACTGGTGATCATAGTAATGAACTATAAAATCTGTGTGCGGACGGGTGTCTCTGTACCGGGCTAAAAGAAACAGTGTGCTGTTATTCAGCCGGGTGGCTTGTTGAGGAGGAGTTCATATACGGCCATTCTGCCTATCCATGAGTTACAAGTGCCACAGGGGGTGGGTATCCTGCCCACCCCCTTTAACAGTTCTGTTACTTACCTTGCTGCATGTACTATGAGGCCCCGAACATATAGTTCCTGGCCCAGACACGATCACTGCTGTGGCTCTTACCCTTGCCTGCAGAACTGTGCGACTTCTCGACTGTCGCTGCATTCGAGTTGTAGATGGTGCCGCTGTTCGGGTTATGCGTCCAGCCGCTACCGAAGCTGTTGCTCTTGTCGTAAGTAGAAGACGTGGTCTGCTGCTGTTCGACGGTCGGTGCATTTGAGTTGACGAGGGTGCCGCTGTTCTTGTCACGCGTCCAGGCGCTACCAAAGTCCGAGGCTGAGGCGCTCAGCGGTCCAACAACCAGGCCAATGCCCGCTACTAAAGAGATCATCATTGTGTTTTTCATGTCAGTACTCCTGTGAGACAAGTGTCTCGCTGTGTGTGTAGTGGAGTTCAAGTAAGCTGTTGATAAATACCTACTGTTTAGCTCCACAGGGTTAACATCTTGTACAAACTCAGTACATGTAAGCGTTAAATTATTCAAAGTACGGTCATATTATTATACACTAGTTGTACATTGTCAAGAATATATTGATTGGATGTACAATAATTGTATATATAATTCTTCGCCATATGTTGTGGGAGCGAGGTTTGCTGGATATCGTGTGGCGGTACGCATCAGTTTGCCGCCGACCAGGGGAGTCGAATGATTTCAGGCTTTGCTGCGCGTGTAGTAATCGGCAAGTACGTGCAGCAGGGATGATTCAGGCGGCCCGTTCCTCGGTCATTGGCAGTATCGGTAAGAGCGCCTCGCGTCGATTCAGCGGTTTGCCCAGCAACACCTGTGCGGTGCCAATGGCGCGCTCCCGGAAGCCGCCCTCGCAGTAGCACAGGTAATATTCCCACATGCGGATGAACTCCTCCGGGTAGCCAAGTGACCGCACGTCGTCAAGCTTCGCCATGAAGCGCTTGCGCCAGTGCTTCAGGGTGGTGGCGTAGTGCGGGCCGATGTCCTCGAGATTCAGCAGGCGCATATCGGTGTTACGGGCGACGGCATCGCTTATGACGGCTACCGAGGGCAGGCAGCCGCCGGGAAAGATGTAGCGCTGTATAAAATCCACCGAGCGCTTCGCCACCGCGTAGCGCTGCTCGGCAATGGTGATTGATTGCAGCAGCATCAGGCCGTCGGCTTTCAGCAGCGAGCTGCATTTTTCGAAATAGGTATCGAAGTAGTCGTGTCCCACCGCCTCGATCATCTCGATGGATACTAGTTTGTCGTACTCGCCGCTGAGTTCGCGGTAATCCTCGCACAACACGGTGATGCGGTCGTCCAGGCCGGCCTGTGCAATGCGTTCACGCGCCATGTCGTACTGCTCACGGGAAATGGTGGTGGTGGTGACACGGCAACCGTAATGGCGCGCCGCGTGCAGGGCGAGGCCGCCCCAGCCGCTGCCAATCTCAAGCAGGTGGTCGCCAGCATGCAGTTCGAGCTTGCGACACACGCGGTCGAGCTTTTCGATCGAGGCCTGTTGCAAGGTTGCCTGCGGGTGTTCGAAGATACCGCACGAGTACATCATGGTGTCGTCAAGAAACAGTTCGAACATGTCGTTGCCGAGATCGTAGTGCGCGGCAATGTTCTTGCGGCTGCCCTGCAGGGTGTTGCGCCGCAGTGCGTGCCATACCTTGTTGACCAGCGACACGAATCGGCCCGGTCCGCGGTTCAGTCCGTAGAGCACCTGCGGATTGCGCAGGAACAGCTGTGCCAGGCCAGTGAGGTCATCGCAGTGCCAGCGCCCGGCCATGTAGGCCTCGCCCGCGCCGAGTCCGCCACTGAAGGCGATGTCCACCCAGGAGGCCGGATCGTGGATTGTCAGCGTGAGGTGCGGTTCGCCAGTGCGCGCCCTGCCAAAACGGCGACAGTCGTCAGCGTCGATCAGCGTCAGAGAACCATATTGCAGGCTGCCAAGGCGGCCGATGATCGCCTGCTTCACGAGTCGGTTTAAAAGATTGCCGCGTTGCGGGCGGTTGATCGGTGTGGTTGCAGATACCAGGCTTGCTTTCATTGTGTCTTCACCGCGTGCGGTGCCTCCTTCTTTCCGGGGTGGGGGTGAAACGGGACTTTCTTCAGCCACAGGCGCAGCGCCTGGTAGTAGATGGCCGCGACCACCTTCATCGTCATCAGCGGGTAGCGCAACAGCGCGGCTGCCAGCGATGCGGAGCTGATCGGCTGGCGGTCGATCATCAGGCTGGCATCAAACAGCTTGTCTCCCTGCTGGTTGTTTTGCAGGTGTGCGAAGAGGCGCTTTCCGGGCCGCATGAAACTCCACTGGTAATCTATGTCCATCCCCATGAAGGGCGAGACATGGAACTGCTTCTCCAGTTCATAGCGCTGCACACGCTGCCGGGATTGCGCCTCGTCTGCATTGAGCAGGTAGCAGTACTGCTCGCCCCAGGGAGTGTTGTTGACTTCGACGACGATATGTTCGACGACCTCACCGCTGGCATCGAAACAGTAGTAGAAACTCACAGGGTTGAAGCCGTGGCCGAAATAGCGCAGCTGGGTGAGCAGCCGTACCGGTCCCTGCGGTCGCCGTCCGCTGCGTTGCTTGACAAGGTCGCGGACACTGTCTGCCAGCGGCTGTTGCGGGTCGCCGAGGTGATCGGCACGACGAAACCACGCCAGGTTCGGCCGCTGTGACGACCATAGCCAGAAGCGCTCGAACAGGCCGGGCAGTTCATCCAGGTCGAGGTACAGCATGAACAGGCTGTACTCGAATTCATGGCGGGTCGGCGCGAAGCGCCGGTGCCTAACTTGCCCGCGATAGAGGCAGCTGTTGCTCACAGTTATTCTCCCTGAAGTGTGCCAGTGCGTTGAGGGCGCTGACCACGCCGTCTTCGTGAAAACCATAGCGCCAGTAGGCGCCGCAAAAGTAGCTGTGCTTGACACCATTGATCTCGCCCTGGCGCTGCTGTGCCGCGATACCGTCCTGCGTGAATACCGGATGGTCATAGCTGAGGCGCTTGATGATCTTGTCCGGGTCGATAGCAGCACTGTTGTTGAGTGTCACCAGGTATGTCTGCTGCGTCGACAGGCCCTGTAGCAGGTTCATGTTGTAGGTCACCGCCACCGCCGGGTTGTCGCCCGCAAGGCGATGGTAGTTCCACGCCGACCAGGCGAGGCGCCGTCGCGGCAGCAGCGAGATATCGGTATGCAGCACGACGTCGTTTTGCTGGTAGGGGATGGCGCCAAGTACCTCGCGTTCCTGAGGCGTGACATCAGTCAGCATGGCCAGCGCCTGGTCGCTGTGACAGGCAATAAATACGCGGTCGAATCGCTCCGTACTGTTGCCCGCGCTGCTGACTTCGACATGTGTTGCGCGTCGCGTGATACCCGTCACCGGGCTGTTGAGCCGTATCTGCTCTCGAAACGGTGCGGTCAGTTTATCGACGTAACTCCTCGAGCCGCCGCGGATGACGCGCCACTGCGGGCGGTCCTTGATATTCAGCAGGCCGTGATTGGCGAAGAAGCGTGCGAAGCAGGTTGCCGGGAACGACAGCATGCGACGCGGTTCGGCCGACCAGATCGCCGCGCCCATGGGGATGATGTAGTAATCGGTGAAGGCTGTGCTGTAACGGTTATCGCGCAGGTAATCGCCCAGTGTGAGCGAGTCGTCACTGGCCTCGAGCAGGCTTCTTGCCTCGCGGTTGAAGCGCACGATATCGCGCAGCATGCGATGGAATGACGGCCGCAGCAGGTTGCGCCGCTGCGCGAACAGGGTATTGAGTGTGTGTCCCTTGTATTCCAGCCCGGTGCGTTCGCACTTGACGCCAAAACTCATCTCGCTGGGTTGCGAGGACACGCCAAGTTTGTCGAGCAGGGCAATGAAATTCGGGTAGGTCCAGTCGTTGAACACGATGAAGCCGGTATCAATCGCCAGAGGCCTGCCGTTGTCGTCGATGCTGTGCGTGTGAGTATGGCCACCGACATGATCAGCTGCTTCGAAAACGGTAATCTCGTGCTCGCGGCACAGTTCCCTGGCCGCCACATTGCCGGCAATACCGGTGCCGATGACAGCGATCTTCATGGTGTTTGTTCCTCTTCGACCCGGTGCAGAGACCACTGCTGCGGGACGCTGCGCAACTTCGAGGTGTCGTAACCCTGTGCAGCGATGATTTGGGTCAGTTGTGCCATGTCCTGCGCCGGGATCTGTGGCGAGCGCGCCATGATCCAGACGTAGTCGCGTTTGTTGCGTCCGATGATGGTGTGCCGGTAGTCGGCGTCGACATGAACGATGCGGTAGTCGGCCTTGATCGGCCAGATAAAGCGCATGCCCCATACGGCATTCGATTCGCTGTCGACGACAAAGCCGGTTGGGTGGTAGGTCTTGCGCTTGCCGTCGAAGCCACCGTCGTTGAAACTGAAGGTGGTGGCAATGCGTCCATCATCGAGCAGACGGTAGGTTTCCACGGCGTTGTAGGCATCGCGTTCTAGGAAGGCAGGGATGTGTGCAATCACATACCAGTCACCCATGAAGCGCGGCAGGTCTACATGATCGGCAGTTCGAATCGGTGCCGGCCCGGTGCTGCTGCAACCGGCCAGTAGCGCCAGGCTGCCGACCAGCCCCAGCAGGCTTCCCGATAAGTGCATAAACCGTCCTGTAGGAGCGACCTTCTGGCCGCGAATCGCGCCGGGGACGGCGCTCCTGCAGGGAGATTGGTATAGATGATTGGCGCTATTCACTGTCAACACTCCCGCTTTCATCCGCTGTCGCTACCCGGCGGTAGTGCAGCTTGCGACCACCTCTGGTGGTGGTGCTCAGGGCGAGCCAGTCACGGTCGCTGGAATACCACAGCTCGATATCGTCCTCGTCAGTACGGAGTCGGTAGTGCAGGGCGGGTATGTCGCGTCCCTGCAGTTGCAGCGTTTTTTCGCCGAGCGACTGCACGCTGACATCCAGGTATTCGCCGGTCTGTGCGTTTAGTAGCTGCTTCTGAGCCAGTATTTCCGGGTTCCAGTAGGCAAAGGTCATGACACAGCCTGTCACGCCGCGGTTGCCGCTGTTATCTTCCAGCAGCAGTTGCTCGCCGTTACTGTTGCCGCGCACGAACAGCTGCTTGCCATTGTCGTCGGTGCTGGCCTCGATTCGCTGCAGGCAGTCTTGTTGCCACAACTCCATGTTTTGATGGCTGTAGTCGTAAACGCTGAATCCCAGCAACTTGACACTGAACTGTGCCTCGCCGCGCAGCTCGCGTGTATCACCGGAGGTGTTGAGGCGGAAGTGGTGAAAGCCTATGGGTTTCTCATCGAGAAACACCTGGAAACGCCACTCGTTGCTTGTCGAGGCGCTGACCTGCAGTGGTAGCCAGGCTGTAAACAGCGACAGCAGTAGCAGTGCGCGTATCGTGGTGCTGCTCATGCCTTGACTCCCGAACGGTTAGTCACCTGCAAGCGCTTGCGCGGGCCGGGTATGAAGGCATTAGTCTGTTGCACGTAGTTGCGGTAGGCGGAGCGGCGATCACTGATGTCGCGTTCCAGCAATGCTACGCCGGACACTCGCAGCAGCAGGAAGGTCATCAACAGCGGCGCGGGGAAGGTCCACCAGCCACCGGCGCCGACCGCCAGCAGGTAAAATCCCCACCACAGGGTGCACTCGCCGAAGTAATTCGGATGACGGCTGTAGCGCCACAGGCCGCTGTCCAGTACCTTGTCACGGTTTTCCGGTTTTGCCCTGAAGGCGGCAAGCTGGGCGTCGGCCACTGTTTCGAAGCCAAAGCCGATCAGCCATAGCAGCACCGCGAACACATCAAGGGCACCGATTGGCGCGCTGCCGGTGGCGGCGGCCAGCAGCGGCAGGGATATAAACCATGCCAGCAGTGCCTGCAGGCCAAACACCAGGTACAGGCTTTTGAAGGCGAATCCGGGTTCATGCTTGCGTCGTATCGCCTGGTAACGTCGATCCTCGCCCTCGCCATGGTTGCGCCAGCTGATGTAGATCGACAGGCGCAACGCCCAGGCGCTGACCATCAGCAGCAACAGCGTGGCACGCGCGCTCAGCTCGCCATTCAGCCAGGCAGGGCTGGTATAAGTGAACGCCATCGCCAGCAGCATCAGTGACCAGGTGCTGTCGACGATGCTGACGTCGCGTTTCAGTACGCTCGCGATCCAGGTGGGCAGTATGAGTACCAGCAGCACGGGCAAGGCGGCCAGATAAAGTGTGGTGTCGAACATGGCGTCAGGCTCCGGCTGTAACGGGTAGGGTGCGCGTGCCATCGTAGCGTATGGACAGCTTGATAGATATGTTCATGCTGTCTGCTCCGCGGGTGCGGTCGGCGGTTTTTCGAACAGGTAATGGCTCACCCACCACTGCTGCCCGTCGTCATAACCAAACAGCTCGGCGCAGGCCATGAAGAACATGCGCCAGCGCATCCACCACTGCTGCGTGTGTGCTACTCCGTAGACGTCTTCCAGTAACGGCCAGACCTGTTCGCGTCGACTGTCCATGTTGTCCAGCCAGGCATTGGCGGTGTCGCGGTAGTGGTTTCCGTTCCAGCGCCAGTGCTGCAGCAGCTGCAGGTGCGACTGGAAGTACAGCGGCAGATCGTCACTGGGCATCATGCCGCCGCTGAAGAAATGGCGGCTCATCCAGTCGGCCGGACCCTGGTCGACAAAGGCATACGGCACCGAGCGGTGGCAGAAGATATGCAGGAAGAAGCGGCCGCCGGGTTTCAGCCAGTCGGCGACGCGTGCGAACAGCCTCTGATAGTTGCGCATGTGCTCGAACATTTCCACGGATACGATACGGTCGAATTGCTGCGTGATGGTGAAGTCGTTCATGTCGCAGGTGATCACCTCGATGTTCTCGAGTCCGTTGCGTTGCGCCTGCGCTTCTATAAAGTGACGTTGTGGCTGTGAATTCGAAACCGCGACAATGCGGCTGGCGGGATACTGCTCTGCCATCCACAGCGTCAATGAGCCCCAGCCACAACCCAGTTCCAGTATGTCCATGCCGTCTGTGAGTCCGGCACGTTCACAGCTCATGCGCAGTGCTGCCTGCTCGGCGTTGTCAAGGTCATCGACGCCCTCCGGCCAGTAGCAACAGCTGTACTTGAGGTGGCGTCCAAGTACCGCAGTGAAGAATGCATCGGGTATCTCGTAGTGCTGCTCATTCGCCTTGTGCGGCAGCGGTGCAATCGCCTGCTGGTGCATATCCGCAATGAAGTCGGACCTGGCGCGGGCCTGCTCCTCGATGTCGTCGGGCAATGACTGCAGGCGTGCCTTGAGCATGCGCCGTATGCCATGGCGGATAACGCTATCGGGTACCAGGCCTTGTTCGGTCCAGTCTATGGTTTTGCGGGTGGCGTTCACGCATGTTCTCCCTGTATCGAGGTGTGTTTGAATGATGTACAAATCTTATACAAGTACTTATGAAGTTGTCAACAATATTTTTGAATCCGTTTGTAAAAAAAGCCTCTTCGGGGAGTGGGAGTCAGCCTAAATAACTAATAAACACATGAAAATATTGATTATATTAAATTCTATCCGAGGTTATTCACGACCGGCGGTTTAATCCAAAAAATAGTGCAAAAGCTGTACATTTAGTGTATAACTATATTTCTTGAAGCGACAAGCGGGCGTGTGGAGGTTGAGATGAAAAGATGGTTGGCAAGTATCGCTGTGGTGACCCTGTTGGGTAGTTCAGCAGCAGCAGCGGGGTCGGCGGATTGTCCGGCCGCGCTGGATTTTCACCAGCGACCACTGATGGGTGACAAACCAGTGCATCTCTGCGAGGAATTTCGCGGGCAGGTGGTGCTGGTAGTCAATACGGCCAGCAAATGTGCATACACACCTCAATATGAAGGACTGGAGGATATGTACGCGCGTTACCGTGAGCGTGGCCTGGTGGTCGCCGGATTTCCATCCAATGATTTCGGTTCACAGGAACCCGGCAGTGAAAAACAGGTGCGGGATTTTTGCAGGCTGACCTATGGAGTGCAGTTCCCGATGTTCGCCAAGACGCGTGTGCTGGGTCCCGATGCGGAACCTTTTTACCGGTACCTGGCCGATGTCACCGGCCACACCCCACGCTGGAATTTTCACAAGTACCTGCTTGACAGGGAGGGGCGCGTGGTTGCGAGTTTTCCCAGCCAGGTCAGTCCGGATGATGAGCGCCTGATTACGGCCATCGAGGCGTTGTTGTGAGCGCGACGGCAAACGCAACGCAGGTAACCCTGTCACTAAACATAAAGGAGATTGATAATGTTGAATCATGAACAGAACACGTTTGAGTCCAGCCTGGGTCAAGTGCGACTCGGTGTCAGTGCCTGCCTGCTCGGCGCGAAGGTGCGCTTCGATGGTGGCCACAAGAGAAACCGCTTCCTCATCGAGGAACTCGGTAGCCACTTCGAGTTCGTGCCGTTTTGTCCGGAGGTGGCGATAGGCATGGGCACGCCGCGTCCCTCGATACGGCTGGTCGGCGATGTCGAGGCACCACGTGCGCTTGGTAGTCGGGACGATGGTCTTGATGTGACGGATGCCTTGCAGGCGTACAGCGACAACAGGGCGCGGCGGCTGGAGGGTTTGTCCGGATTTATCTTCAAGAAGGACTCCCCGAGCTGTGGCATGGAGCGGGTCAAGGTCTATAGCGACAAGGGTATGCCGCAGCGCGAAGGTGTCGGCATCTTCGCGCGCGCGGTGCAGCAGGCGAATCCGTTACTGCCGGTTGAGGAAGAGGGCAGGCTAAATGATTCGACCTTGCGGGAGAACTTTATTTCGCGGGTGTTTGTCTACGCGCGCTGGCAGGCGCTGCGTCAACAGGGATTGAGTAAAAAGGGTTTGCTGGACTTTCACACCCGCCACAAGCTGTTATTGATGGCGCATAGCCCGCTTGCCTACCGGGCGCTCGGTCGTCTGCTGGCGCAGCTCGATAATGCAACCCTGGATGAGTTGGCTGATCGCTATATCCAGCGTGTTATGCAGGTGCTGAAAGCGCCGGCCAGCCGCAAGCGACATGTAAATGTCCTGCAGCATGTGATGGGTTATCTGCGCAAGCATGTGGGCGCGACCAATCGAGCTGACCTGGTTGATGTGATCGACGACTACCGGCGCGGCATGGTACCGCTGGTGGTGCCGGTGACGCTTTTGCAGCACCATTTCCGCAGCAACCCGCATCCCTGGATTAGCCGGCAGGTTTATATGAATCCGCATCCGCGTGAACTGATGCTGCGCAACGCGCTATAGAGAGTCGATTGTGGGCACGCAGTTTGGGGTGCTGGTGATCGGTGACGAGATCCTCGCTGGTAAACGTCAGGACAGGCACTTTGCGCATGTGATTGATACATTGCGCGCGCGCGGCCAGTCAATCGCCTGGTATCGCGTTGTCGCAGACGACAGCACAGCCCTGTACAAAAGCTTGTGCCAGAGCCAGCAGGACTGTGTGCCGGTGCTGTGCTTCGGCGGTATCGGCGCGACGCCGGACGATAACACCCGCCAGGCCGCGGCACAGGCATTCGGCTGCCGGTTGCAGGTTCACAGCGAAGCACTGGCGCTGATCGAATCCCGCTTTGGCGCTGCTGCACAGCCCAACCGTGTGCACATGGCGGAGTTGCCGGAGGGTTGCTTGCTGATTCCCAATCCGCGTAACCGTGTTGCCGGGTTTACGCTCTACGAGCACCATTTTTTTCCCGGTTTTCCGGACATGGCGTGGCCGATGCTGGACTGGGTGCTGGAACGTTATTATCCGCGCAGCGAAAACTGCATGCTGCACGAGTCTTCGCTGCGCGTCTTCGGTGTATCGGAGTCTGAATTGCTGGATCTGATGGAGAGGATGACGCTGGAATTTCCTGCGGCACGGCTATTCAGTTTGCCGCGCCTCGGTGATCCGGTCAGTATTGAACTCGGTTTTCGCGGCGAGCAATGCGGCGTCGATGCGGCCTTCGCCCGTCTGCAATCAGAACTGAAGCAGCGCCGCTTGTTGTTTGAGCGGGAAGAAGCCGCATGAATTCAACCATTGATAGATGGAGAGTGTTATGAGTCTGACGCGCGTCCAGCAGCGACTGCTGGTATACGCCTCGAAAAACCCTGACAACGGCTGCTGGGAGTGGAACGGGCAAATAGCCAACAGCGGTTACGGCCGCCTCAAGGTCAGGGATCATCATGGCGATCTGCGCATGCAGAGTGCGCAGCATGCAAGTTACGAGGCCTTCATCGGGCCGTTGCCTGATAGCCTGCTGGTGAAGCAAACCTGCAACAACCGCTTGTGCATCAATCCTGAACACCTCGAGCTGTTCGATCCGGTTAAGCGCCAGCCTGCTTGATGTCTACGTCATTCCCGCGAAGGCGGGAATCCAGTGACGTATTTACTATCAACCCCTGAATTCCGGGTCGTCGATGCGCTCCGCCCGGAATGGCGATTTTATCGGTTTCTTTGCAGTTGTCTGACTTGATCCCGGGCACTTAATGCGCGGTGGCGACTGGCCTGTAAGTTTACAAGTGGTTCTGGATGGTCCTCGCCGAGAATGATACCGACGTCTGCAAGAATAGCGGGGTCGGCCGCCCAGGGCTTGTGCGGGTGCCTGTTTTCGAGTTTGGCCAATTCAGGTATCCAGTGGCGAGTGTAGCGTCCCTCCTTGTCAAGCTTTTCTCCCTGCAGTACCGGCTTGAATATGCGGAAGAAGGGTGCTGCATCGACACCGCAGCCTGCAGTCCATTGCCAGCCCGTGGTGTTGTTGGCGAGATCGGCGTCAACGAGTGTATTCCAGAACCAGCGCGCACCTTCCTGTCAGGAGATCGGCAGATTCTTGTTCAGGAACGAAGCTACGATCATGCGTATGCGGTTATGCATGTAACCGGTTGTCCATAGCTCGCGCATGCCGGCGTCCACCAGGGGAATGCCGGTTTGTCCGCGTTGCCATTGTTGCAGGTCCTTTTTGTAGTTCTTTTTCCATGGGAACCTGTTAAAGCGCTTGTCCATTGATTCCAGTGATGTGGACGGAAAATGGTACAGCAAATGGTAGCGGAATTCCCGCCAGGTGATCTCGCGTAAATAGGATTCGGCCGCGGGAATTATTCCTCGATCGGTAGTGGTTGCTGAACTCCAGCAGTGCTTGCCATGCAGGATTATCGGCCAGACGCAGGTCGCGACGAAGCCAGAGCAATGCCGGTGACATGTCAGCTTGGTTTATTCACTTTTAAAGTTTTATTAACCAGCTGCAAACCGTGCGCAATGTTCTCACCCAGACAAATAGCGCCATTGTTTTCGAATTTTTCCTGGTGTGAAACAGAGGTTATCCCGCCGACAAAAATCGGAGTTTTTATCTGGCGGGTGAGATCAGGGAGATCGGTGCCGATTACGCCCCGAGCGGGTTTTGACGAGCCTGATAATACGACTCCTGCGCAGGGTTTTTTATCGAGCACGCGGGGGATTTGTTGCAAGGGTGTGTTGGCGCCAAGTACCAGTACGCGGTATCCGGCGTTAACTGCAGCAAGTGCAAAAAACAGCAGGCCTGTTTCATGTAATTCGCCCGGCAGACAGGCAAGTAATAAAAGCGGGCCCTTGCCGCGCTGATTCAGGTGATGGATGCGTGCACCCAGTTTGTTACGCAGGTAAACAGAGAAAAAGTGCTCCTCGGCAATGCCTGTCTCGCGTTTTTTCCAGCGTTCACCAAGCAGGCGTAACAAGGGCGTAGTCAGTCGCTGGTTAACGATATCGAGCGGGTAGAGTGACAGTGCATCGTTGTAGGTGCTATCCAGTGACGGTTCATCAAACCTTTCAATAGCAGCGAGCATCTTGTCCTGATGGTCATTCCATGTGTTGTCATCATCTGTTCTGGATGATGTAGCAGCATTGCCGGGCGACTGGTCAAGCAGGGGTTTAACGTGTCCAACAGAAATACCCTGGTTGAGTAGTTCGACAATACGATTAATGCGTTCAACATCCTGTTGTGTATAGAGTCTGTGGCCTTTGGGTGTGCGTAGTGGAATGATCAGGCCATAACGACGTTCCCAGGCGCGGATCGTGACAGCATTGACGCCGGTGAGACTGGAAACGGTGCGTATCGGCAGTAGACCTTCAGCGGGTGGCGCCAGTATTTTTTTGACCGCCTCTTCCATGGGGAGCCTCTTTAAAAGTTATACGGCCATTATGTCGTATTGTACAAGAAATTGTAAGCGAGTTGTGCGCTACGTGCGGTGAGGTGGCGGGTAATATGCCGTAACCGTTCGGGCTGAATTGGTTCGGTGTCTGGTGCTGTTGTTTGCAGCCTCAATCTGCATCCGCCATGGCTTGCCGTTGCAGTTGAGTTAATAGACGCATCTGCTTGTGCAGCCGCGGAATGGCAGGCGTTGGTTGTTGCTCGGCATGTGAGACTTGCTGGTTGTGCTCACACAGTCATCTCGTGCTGTTTTAGTCGGAGTGATGGGGTTGCGATCGGTTTTTTTTTATTAAAGAACCGGGATGGCTGCAAGTACCATCCCGGTAATTTGGTCGAGGATCCATGCCTGTAACAAGCAGGGAGATAACGCGTGTCATATTGGTTGGCTTGTTATCCCTCGTCGATGCCGCTGTCTATCGGGTTGTTGATGATATCGTGCAGACGGCTTCCCGGTACGATGGAGCTTAGAACCTCGATGCCTTCACTTTCGGCGGCACGGATAGCTTCATCGTATATCTGCCCGGTTTTGCGTATTTGTATTTCATAGTTGCTCATGATTGTTCTCCTTTGTGGTATGACAGGCTTTTGTTCAAGTTCAGTCTTTTGTTTCTGGTTTCACTTTGTAAATGACATCAGCAGAAACAGGAGTGTCAGGGCTTTACAGTATGCGAGTTTTTGTGTGTTCATTTTTTCCCTTCATAGGGCTTGTCGATAATGTCTAACGTTTGATGCGAAAGTTGTACAAAGGAGATGTTTTATCTTCCTTGTGGAAAATATAATATTACAAAAATTGTACAAGTCAAGAGAAAAAGTCAGAAAAATTAATAGAAAATATCTAAAATGTTGATGTGTAATGGAAACTATATATACAAAAACTATACATTTATTGGTATCAGGGTGGCAAGAGGAAGGGTGTCTTCCATTTCATGGTTATACGGTGAAGCAGGCCGTCAAGGTGGGCTCCAGAATCTACTGTTATTGAATCGCTGATGCAGCCAGGAATCTGTAGCTGTGACTTGCATTAGGATAGGGTATTGAGAGCTCGGGATTTGGAGCTCATTTCCCTGGCCCTTTCACAAATGCATCTATTGACTGTTGGTAAATACGTAATAGTGCTGTCTATGTTTTTCATATACCTGACTCCTCGTAAAATTTACGGGTAGCGTCAAGATGAATGACACACGACTGCGGCAATTAGCTTTCCAGGTAAATGATCAATCCTGTTGTTAATACTCCCGATAAGGTAGTCAACTGCCATTTAAGTGTTGAGTGAGTTTTGCTAACTGCTTTGTTTATTGACTTGTATGACATTACTAAATCCTCATGATTGGGTTGAGATTGGCGAGAGTTCCGCAGTTTATGCGCACACTACCATGCGATCCTCTACCTCACTCGTCGCGAATGATTCGAGCTTCTCGAAAAAAGTCTTGTGGTTGATATAGTGTGCGCCGTCGCATGAGAACGTCATGCCTATCAGGCCGTTAACACGATTGATCGAGCCATTTCGCAGGTAAATTGTCTGGTCTGTTGTTCGCATTCGCCTTAATTCCTTGAGGACCCCAAGCGTTTCCATGTGATCGACGACAGGCTGTAAATGATCAATGGTGCAATTGCGAAACTGGTTGAGAAAATCCGGTGCAAGAATTTCTTCTTTCACGAAGACGCGGTACCTGAATGCATCATCAGCAAACCAGCAGGTCAACTGGCTCGAGGAATAATGTACCTTGACATGGAATGCCCCCTTTCGTGTTAACAGGGCATACACAATTTCGTGAACACGATCGATTTCACTGTCGAACAAGCTGTCAATTCGGGACTGCTGAAACAGGAAAGCCCTGACTGACGGATCGCCTTTAATCTGTAACCATCTATCTGGCATCGTATTTCTCCTGAACTGATGAATAAAACCTGAGTAAAATACTCAGGATTCAATGTAAAGGAATAAAAGCATAATATATAATTGATAATATCAGTTTTATACATAGAGTAATATCTATGAATAGTCCTGTCTCGGACCAGCTTGCCCGCCGAATCAGTCTGCCGCTGAAGGCGATGCACCTTTCTTATTAAACTACTGGTACCACGGTCCAACATTTGCAGGGGCACATCGTTTAGGGCGTGAAAGTGACTCTTCCGGTGGTGCTGATGGCGATAGCCTGGAATACATGGGTAAGCGTCTTGGTGAAATGTTCCAGTTGCTCAAAGATGAAGGCATCGATGACAATACCATCGTTGTCATAATGGCCGATAATGGCCCGATGCTCGAAGCCTTCCCAGCGATGTCAACTTTTGGACTTTACACTGGTGGCAAAGGTGCATTTACCGAGGGCGGGGTTCGTGTACCTGCTTTTGCTAGATGGCCCGGCATAATCGAAGCTGGTTCTGTTGCAGGTGACATTATTCACGTGACCGCCCTTTACACGACATTTGCAAATATCGGTGGTGCCAAGCAGCACATTCCTGCAGACCGTGTTATCGATGGTATTGACCAGACGGCAATGTTGCTCAATGGTGATACCAAAGGTCGTCGCGACTATGTGCATATCTACACAGGTCCATTATTAGCAGCGACAGTTAAGCAGCAGCTCAAACGTCACTGGGTCGGCGACCGGCCAGGACTGGCGGGTAAAGGTTTCTTCGATCTTTATCGAGACCCTAAAGAGGAGCAGCCGATGATGGCTCAGTTCCTGTGGGCATGGGAACCCTTTGATTCCATGAAAGCCAGGCATCAGGAGCTGATGATAAAGTATCCCAATACGCCTATAACACGCGGTAAGCCTTTTGAGGGTATCGAGCTTTTTCCTCAAGAGAGAGAGGTGGTAACGCCTTACGCTCACTAAATAGGTCTGGTTTACTGATAGCATGCACAACCACCTTGTCCAGTCGGGCGGGTGGTTTTGTTTGTTCAGGGCCGCAGAAATTGTTTGATTCATACTCCATGGCAAGGAGGGACCATGAGTAGCAAAACAGGAAAAGAAAAACCCAATCAGGATTGCTCACGCCGTGAGTTTATGAAGGCTAGTGCATTAACGGCGGCGGCTGCTGGAGTCTTGCCCCTGTACGGCATGGCCCCGGATTCAGCAGCAACTAAATCCAGGGGATCTTTGTACATTTAATTTGTCCTGGGTGAATGACGCTGATGGTCGGAAATTCCCGTTTAGTTAATTTATGCAGACTGAGGACGTGTAGCATTTATCAGTAATATGGTTTGTCACCAGGAGGAGAGAATAAAAGATAGAAGATATTTTCGTAGAAAGTTCGTGCTGGCACTTTGTGCGGGTTTCCTGGGCACTTTCGAGGCACGCAATGCCAAGTGGGTGGATATAGTATTCGTGTATCGGGATCTGGAATGGGGTATCGGGGTAGATTTTGTCGACGACCTCAATTTCAGCGGACCCGCATTCGGTGCTGTTTTTCGCTTCTGAAACAGAGCCATATATACGATAATATGCCGTTCCGGTGAGATGAAAGGTACCCGCCTGATCAGGGAAAGCCCCCTTATTTAACGTATGCCTGTTAATGGAGATGCTGCATATGGTACTCGATATTTTTGCACTGATCGTACTGGCCGTCATTATTGCCGTTGTTATCTGGCTGGTGACGCTGCTGGGTCCTTTGCCGGGCAAGATTGCTGAACAACGCGACCACCCGCAGGCTGATGCTATAAGGGTGCTGGGCTGGATCGGGCTGATCACCATGGGTGTTGGCTGGCTGATAGCGCTGGTCTGGGCTTATATGCGGCCTGTCGGGCAAGTCGCTGCCAGTGCTCAAATGGAGGCGCGCGTGACGGCACTTGAAAAGAAAATCCGGCAGTTAGCTGAAGGAGGGACGGAATCATGATTGCGTTTCTCACGATATGTTATGGGCTGTTTTATTTTTTATTCTTCGAAAAACTGAAACTCTTTAACAAGAGTGCACGCAATATTTCAATCTTTGCGGGCATAGGTGTTGTGCTCATCGGGGCCATAATATTCATGTGGTTCACCTTTGCCCCGACGACGAAAGATGCCCGGATGTTTCAGTACGTCATTCCCATCGTGCCCAACGTCAAGGGACAGGTCATTGAGGTGCCTGTTAAGCCATTAATATCAATAAAAAAAGGTGATGTGTTATATCGTATTGATCCCAGGCCTTTTCAGTTTGCCGTAGACCAGCTCGAAGCCTCCCTTGATCAGGCCCGAGCTCAAAAGAAACTGGCTGCAATTGAAGTCAAACGCAATACTGGTCTTGTCAGTGCCTCGGCGGGGTCCCAGACCCAGTTGGACCAGTGGAGAGCCGAACTGGCGGTCGCTGTGGCTTCTATTACGAGTCTTGAAGCACAACTGAATAATGCAAAGTGGCAGCTGGATGAAACCATTGTGAGGGCTCCTGCTGATGGCCACGTGGTGAGTTTACAACTACGACCCGGCAACATGGTTAGCAATATGCCGGTTGCCGCTGCAATGAGCTTTGTCTCGGATGAAGCCAAAATTATTCTCGCCAGCTTCAGTCAGAGTTCCATCCGTTATGTCCAGGTGGGTGATGAGGCGGAAATCGTTTTTAACAGCAGGCCAGGACAGGTCTATGGCGGCAAAATTACCCACATTGTTGAAGATACCGGTGAGGCACAACTGACAGCCAGTGGCAGTATTCCGGTGATGACCGGGGCACCAATCACCGGGCGTCGACCGGTTAGAATGGAGCTGCATGACGAGGATGTTGCGGCACAGATTGAGCAGGGCTCAGGCGGGATGATGGCAGTTTATACCAGCAAGGGGAGTCTGGTGCATGTGATCAGTAAAGTGGTTATGCGTATGCAGGCATGGATGGGTTATCTGACTTCACCCTGAGGAATCAACAAAATAGTCATGAAAACAAATTCCCGCTGGTCTGACAATGGAGGCCGCTATCTGTTACTGGCCACCCTGCTGATGGTGGCTGGATGTACCAATGTGGGACCTGATTTTGTCAAACCGGATGCACCTGTAGCGACCAAATGGCAGGAAGCGGACGATCCACATATCAATACACAGGACATTGAATACAAGGACTGGTGGAAAGTGTTCAATGACCCGGTACTGGATCGTTTGATAGCGACTGCCTACGAGCAGAATCTCAGTCTACAGGCTGCCGGCGTGCGAATACTGGAAGCGCGAGCACAACTGGGCATTGCTACCGGTTATCAATATCCGCAGTCTCAATCGGTTGGTGCGGGTGCTGCGCGCAGTAAGAGCAGTACCAATGCCCCCCCTTTTAGCAATCTGCCCTCAGAAGTCGTTGATGGTGTCGATACGACAAAAAATTACTGGAATATGAGCTTCGATGCCGCCTGGGAAGCTGATATCTGGGGGAAGTTTCGTCGCGGTATTGAAGCGGCAGATGCCAATTACATGGCAAACCTGCTGAACTATGACGCGGTTCTGGTGACCCTGACCGGGGATGTGGCGGCTGTCTATGTCTCTATTCGGACCCTTGAAGAGCGACTGGCGCATGCCAGTTCCAATGTCAAATTACAGCGTCAGGGACTGGATATTGCTCAGAACCGATTCAGGCTGGGGGCGACTTCTGAACTGGATGTACAACAATCTCGCGCCTTGCTAAAGCAAACAGAGTCCATGATCCCGTCTTTGCAACTGGCTTTGGGGCAGCATAAAAATGCGTTAAGTATCTTGCTTGGTACGCCACCCGGCGATTTGCAAGGCCTGCTGGACGGTAATGGAAAAATACCGCATGCACCGACTGTTGCTGCAGTGGGTATTCCCGCTGATTTGATTCGTCGTCGCCCCGATGTGCGAGCAGCCGAAATGGCAGCGGCAATGCAGAGTGCGGTCATCGGAGTGAGCGAAGCCGATCTCTATCCCCATTTCGTGCTGGCTGGATCGATTGGGATAGCGGGTGATACCTTCTCCAGTCAGTTCAGATCGGGCAGTGGCATGGGCTATTTCACCCCCTTCATTCGCTGGGATATCCTGAATTACGGACGGATTAAAAACAACGTGCGCGTACAGGATGCGCGCTTTGAACAATTATTGCTTGGCTACCAGAATGTTGTCCTGAAAGCGGCACGTGAAGTAGAAGACGGCTTGCTGGGCTTTTTGCATACACAGGAGCAGGCAGGCTACCTGGACAGCGCTGTAAAAGCTTCACAACGTGCATCGTATTTGGCATTGCTTCAATATCGAGAGGGTGCAGTGGATTATACCCGGGTGCTGAATACCCAGACTTCACTGTTGCAACAGCAGGATGCACTGACGTCAGCACAGGGGCAGGTCGTTAATAGCCTGGTCTCTGTTTACAAATCACTGGGCGGCGGTTGGCAGATCCGCGAAGGCAACGATTATATCCCGCAACAGATTAAAGCAGACATGAGTGAACGGACCGATTGGGGGGAATTACTGCAGACGCCGGAACCACAGCCGATGCAGCAGAAATAATACAGATGTTACATGGGGTTTGATTTTAGTGCCGGGTCAAAGGAACTGATAATGTCCAGAAGAAGGGTGCTCTGAATCATTATGAATACAAAGAATAAAAGAGCTGTATCTCTCGTTCTCGGCAGTGGCGGCGCCCGGGGTTTGGCGCATATCGGGGTGATTCACTGGCTTGAGGACAATGGTTTCAAAATAGAATCAATTTCCGGCTGCTCCATGGGTGCTCTCATAGGCGGAGTATATGCCGTCGGTAAACTGGATGATTTTGAGCAATGGGTAGGTGCCATTACAAAAGTAGATATAGTCACTTTACTGGATCTCTCCTGGAGAAGTAATGGTCTTGTCAAAGGCGATAAGATAATTGGCACTTTAATAGATCTGGTGGGAGACCAGTTAATCGAGGAGCTTCCCATCTCATATACCGCAGTCGCGGCTGACGTTGATGGTGAGAAGGAAGTCTGGATAAAAACCGGAAAACTTTTTGATGCTATAAGAGCATCTATATCACTGCCCCTTTTTTTTACACCATTTAATTATAATGGCGTTGTTCTTATCGATGGTGGCGTGTTGAACCCGGTGCCTATTGCGCCAACGTTCGGTGATGAAACTGAGATGACCATTGCGGTGAATCTGGGCGGGGCTGCTGAGAATAAAAAACAAACAGATGATGGGCTTTCATCTCTTGAAACATTTGCGCCAGAATTACATGAGAAGATCAGACGCTATATCGGTAATTTTCAACAATCCATGAAAATACATAGTAGCCTTGACTGGAGTGCATATGATGTTGCGAATCAGGCATTCGATGCTATGCAGAGCACAATCGCAAGACAAAAGCTTGCAGCTTATCCACCGGACTACACCATTGAAATAGCAAGGAACGCCTGTGGCACTTTAGAATTTAATCGTGCATCAGAGATGATTGCACTGGGGTATACAAGTGCTCGAGAGTGCCTGGTTCATGTGGCTAAAGAAGATTAAATGAATACTAACTGTGCCCAAAAGTGGCAGCGACCGAGATATCCCGGCAAGTAACTGATTGAGTAACGTGTGGAATCAGAGCCGGGGACAAGGTCAGCTTTTTTGGGACTTTTGTAGATGCCTGGCAGACGCCGATTGCCCCCCTGGGGATGACCAGGCAGTCGCTACCTGGTTGCCGATACTCTTGGTCGTACGCCCAGAACATTTGGAATGGGCCAGGATACCGAAATATCATCATTCTCAAGGGATAATGTACCGTGGCTGCCGGATATTTCGAACTCCACCTCCCCGGCGTGTATATAGAGTTGGGCTTGCGGTCCACCTTCCAGATGCTGGGCGGCTACCAGACCTATGCCGAGGCGTAATAGTTCGTTGTTCAAATCATGCATCGTGTAGGGGGAACGGCAAAAGATAAACAGAATCCGGCCAGACTCGTCCTCTCCCAGGGCTGCCTCACTCCACATCTTCTTCTGCTGACTCCAGCGGTTTTCTCCCGGCCGTTTGATCAGTCTGAGGTTCTGTACCAGCGATGCATAATCCTGAAAAATCGTTTCTATACTGATGCCTGGGCTGTCCAGGTCAAAGATACGAAAATGTGGTAGCCCGTCCCGGCGTGGATCAAAAGCCGCAATAGATTTGTAGGTATTAACATTATCGTTGTTCAGATGTTCCCGGTAGCGGAGATACCCAACATGGGTCCTGTGGTCTGTTCCGTACATCCCGGCATTGATTGCAGCCGTGAGACGATGTGCCTTGCTCCACTGCCTCGCTGTCCGTCCGCCCGATTCGTCGTTAAGGCTTAGTCCGACGAACTCCAGTGACCAGAGCGCCGGATCGATGCGCAGGACTGTGATACGTGAGTCACCCGAACTGCTGGGCCGGCTTGCCGTGAAAGTTCCAAGATCCATCCCGGGTGCGAGTGATTGCCACGGACCATGAGTAATGCCCGGGGACGTGAGCAGCAGGAAAACGAAAAACATGATGGCTCGCATACCTGTAATTCCGTCTTTATGAATTGAAATGTGTTAGATTCTCTGTCAGTGAGAATTGACTGAAATTATCTCGTGTATCCAAATCAACGAGGTGTTTTCCAACACCAGCCCCGGTTTCGTGCGACGTCGAAAGTGTCGGTCTGCACGGGTACCCGAGCCGATTATCATTTTCTGAATAACTCAAGATCGGCCCGATATTTGGCCCTTAAGGACTCAATTGCATTTATCTTATCCTTCAAATCGGCAAGTGCTTCGTCGTTTGCCGTCTCAAAATGTGCCAGCAGTCCTCTAACTTCTTCATCGAGTCGTGCCACGTCCACAATATTTTCAAGAAGAATTTTCTCGTCTGTTTCCGACAACTCCATTAATAGTCCTCTTTAGTAAGTTTCTTTAATCGCAGATCGATCAAACATAAGTATTATTATTCGGACAGACAATATTGACACGATTGTCCATAATATCGGTTGTGTCAAACCGACCGATGCAGCCGACGGATGCGAGGATGGGCTACCGCAGGACGAAAAGGCAGGTTGTCCTACCTATACGCCGCCACCGTACTGGCCGCCTGGCAGTAATACCTGATCAAGGATCGCGGCCCGGCATTATGTTTTGAGGCATTTTTGAACAATAATTGGTTAGGCATAGTAAAATATTCTGGATTTGTTCTCGATTACTAATTCAAGGGGATAACATGATTACAAAAATACGCTTACTTTTCATCACACTGGCTGTACTCTCGTTTACAACACATGCTTCCGACCTGGCAAAGGAAAAACGCTGGGCCGACCAGGTCGTTGATGCCATTCTCGATGGTGATGCTGTCTGGCTCAATGACGGCAGCAGCGATTTTCTGGGTATTTATACCGAGGCCGAGGAAGACAAAAGCCGCGCCGTCATCGTTATGCATGGCACCGGTATTCATCCTGACTGGCAGCAGGTTATTCAGCCGCTTCGTGTTGGCCTGACCGAGCATAACTGGAATACCTTGTCGATCCAGATGCCTATCCTGCCCAATGAAGCTGAATACCCTGAATATGCGCCCCTGTATGATGAAGTTGCACCGCGCATCAATGCCGCCATCAAGTACTTACTGGATAATGGTTCCAACAACATCGTCCTTGTTGGTCATAGCCAGGGCGCAGCGATGGCAGCCTACTATCTGTCAACATCAAAGCAGGACGTTAACGGTTTTGTCGCCATTGGTATGGCAAGCTTTGCAGATGACCCTCGCATGAACAGTATAAAGGCATTGGAAAATATCAATGTGCCTGTGCTTGACCTGTACGGTGACGAAGATCTTGAAACCATTCTCAACAGCAGTAGTGCACGCGCTGAATCAGCCAAAAAAGCAGGCAACAAAAATTACACTCAAGTTAAACTTTCAGGATCCAACCATTTCTACGATGGCAAGGATGATGAGCTGGTTGAATCTGTTGCCGGATGGCTGGATAAACTGGCTGACAAATAATCAAGGTTAATTACTGTGAACACGGACGTTCATTGCGGTGACACTCTTTCCAGGCAGTGTGAAGTTTAATGTCGGATATGGCAGTCCGTCTGGGTGTCCCGATCGGTCACTTGAGTCTCGATGGCCGGGGTGGACGGTCCCCGTAATTCATCGTCCACGCTCTCCATCCATTACATAAGCTTTCTAACCATGCCTCGCACTCGCTCTTGGTCCTTTTCAGGCAATTCGGGATGCTCTTGCTGAGACATTAACCCGATGAACAGGGATCCGACCGGTTTGGCACCAATAGCCTTTGCCGTCATCTTCAGCTGTTTCAGTGTCGCGTAAAACAAGCGACCCATAAAACCTGGAGCTGCACTAGAGGCAATCAGTATGGCCTTTTTAGTGGCTTTCTTTCTTCTAAATTTCGGGGCATGTGATCCCCATGGCCAGTAGGCGTATACCACCAGCCTCTCCATGAATCTCTTGAATAGAGCAGTTACCGAGTAAAAGTTCGTCGGGGAAGCAAGGATATAGCCATCGGCAGCTTCTATCTTGTCGATCAACTCGCGCATGCCGTCTTGATGAATGCACTCGCCGGGAGCATTGCCCGGCACCTGTGTGCAATGACGGCAATTTCTGCAAAATTCTATGGGAAAATCACGAAGATGGATGACTTCAATCGTTACCCCGGCTTCTGAGGCGGACTGAACGGCCACGTCTAACGCCTGGTCTATTGCGCCATTTTCTCTATAGGAGCCATTTATAGCAAGTAGTCGAGT
>Ga0316194_10000124_pt1 | contig 40907 bp, 38 predicted proteins | sample CroRivsedime1_MG_FD_204936 | JGI IMG/M metagenome (GOLD analysis project Ga0316194, IMG submission 204936) | Coastal sediment microbial communities from Maine, United States - Cross River sediment 1 | ecosystem: Environmental > Aquatic > Marine > Coastal > Sediment | place: USA: Maine...
GGATGAGCCGTTTATCGCGGCGGGAAACGGATTTGAACGTTTCGATGTTCTGAGTGAGCAAGCCGCACGGGCAGTGGCCTGCCGGCCTTCATTGTGGCCCCGGGCGGAAACTATCTGCACTTTGGCGCTGGACTGGATGAAAGAACACGAGCCATTGCCGGCCAGCGCAGCTCAGCCGAGTTACGTCAGAAATGACGTGGCGTCGAAACCCGGGGATTCCCGAAACCAGTCCACCGGCACGCTAAGCCAGCGCTGAATACAGCGCCAGGTAACTCTCGGCGGCGGCGTCCCAGCCAAGTTGGCTGGCCATTGCGCGGCCTTCAGCCGCAAGCCTGGCCGCTTTCTCCGGGTGTTGCCAAAGGTCCAGGACGGCCGCGATGATCTCATCCCAGTCGTCCAGGATCAGTGCCTGCTTGCCTGCCACCACCGGAATGCCCTCAATTCCCTTGCGGGTGCTGATTAACGGCAACCCTGCTGCGAAACAGTCAATGATCTTCATGCGGGTACCGCCACCGTCAACCAGCGGTATGACGGACATGTCGGCCGCTTTCAGCCAGGGCGCCAGCGTTTCGACGCTGCCGGTCAGGTGGATGCGCGGGTGAGGCGACGCTGCAGGCGGTTCTTTACCAACTGCCAGCAAGTGACATTTCAATCCGTTTGCTTCGAGTCCGGGCAACAGGATGTCCGCAAAAATCTGCAATGCTTCCCGGTTGGGCGGGTAGGAATAAGTGCCATGGTAGACCAGTAGCGGGCATTCCGGGGGAATGTCATAGCGCTTGCGCACATCTTCAGCGTCAGCCGATTCAAATTGCGCCAGGTCCACGCCGTGTGGCACCGTGTGCAGCAGGTCCGGATGAACACCATCCTCGGCCAGTTTCTGGCGATCATTTCCTGAGACACAGACGACGGCATCAGAGCGATTACAAAGATCGATCTCGATCGCTTTCAGGTTGTCATACTGAGTGGGCAATAGCTCCGGAACCTGGGCCTTAATGCGCTCGTATTCGACATTATGTTCGACCAGCACGACCGGGCATTCCAGAACTTCCCGGGCTTCGATACACGGTTGGGCATAGGCTGGAAATTCGGCCTGCAGAGTACCGGCCCGGATGGCGCGGGCCGCCAGCAGAATCCGCCAGAAAAAGGAACCGTCTGTTAGCGGCAGGTAAAGAAAACTGTTGCTGTAGGGCATGTCTTTTGAAAAATGCAGCAGCTTGGCCAAGGGTCCGGGCAGGCCGAGCAGCTTCGTCCATGCTGCGTATTTTCGGGGTGTGATGCCTTCGCGGGTCACCTCGTACCACTGATCACGATCGTGGGTCACGATAGCAACCGGGGTGCCGCGCGCAGCGATTGCCCGGGCGCTCTCCACAGTTCTGACGGCCGCGCCATGGTCGGGTGGAAAGAGGTCACTTCGGGTCACGAAGACAACGCCGGTACCTTTTTCAGGCTGAAGCAGACGACGTAAGGCTACGGTCCTGGCCAGTCGCGCCTGGCGTTTTAGTCTCTTCCCCAGGGGAGGAACGCCCAGCACCGGCGCTTCCTGCCTGTGAATGATTTCCGCTTCAAGCCGGGTCGCCCTGGCAGGTGACTCCAGCCATTTCAGCAGCGGAGCAGCAGTTTGGGCGGGTTGCAGCGCTTCGGTGACCAGCCTGCGGGCATTGCGGGATTTTCTCTCCCACTCATCCGGCCTGGAAATAATGGCGTCCAGCAATGACGGCAATGAGTCCGGACTGTCTGCCAGCCACCCTGCATCGTACTGCTCGATCAGCCTGGCCAGCGGCAAGTAGCGATTGCACAATAAAGGAAGGCCGTGACGAAGGAATTCAAGTGAGCGGAACGACTGGCTGAACTCACGCTCAATGTTCCATTCCGCCAGTTCAACGCCAACATGTGCTTTTCCAGTCAGGAAACGGCTGAAATCACGGTAGGATGTCAGCGGTCTCAGGTCGATCCCGCTGGGCAGCGAAGGTATTTCGTCTTGAGCTTCATTCGCGCTGGAACCATGCCAGCGATAGCCGCCGCCAAAATGCACCCAGTGCAGGGAGTTGTGAGATCCAGCGAACTCCTCGAGGCGCGCCTGGTAGGAGCCGCTGTCCCGCCACGGCCAGGACACGCCGCCGCTGACGAACAGCCACTCGCCACCCTCCGGGCTCGATTCGGGCGCCCCTGCCGGTTCCGCTCCCAGGGGAACAATCCTGATTGGATCAACGAGCCGTAAATCAAAGCCCGACTCGATCAGGGTGTTGATCAAAAGATGCCTCTGTAGCTCATTGCCGGTCAGAACGAGGTCGCAACGCCGAAGATTGTTTTTCAGCCGCCGCAGGCTGGCCCTGACGGTCTCCGGCGACTCAAACAACTCTTCCAGAGAACGAGGCGCCACGTAATCGAGAATGACCGGAATCCGTATATCGTGAGGCAGCAGGCCAAGCAATTCCCAGTAAAGGACGATCACCGCGCCAGGCGACTGTTTCAGCAAGATTCCCTGCAACTCATCGGCGTTGCGGAAGGTAGAGTCCCGGTCAGCTGCAGGATTCGGGCCTGGGCCCTGCAGCCAGACCTGCCTGACCTGATGGCCCGCAGACTCGAGCGCTGACCTGATCTGCAGGGTACGAACCGCGTTTCCGCTGACGATTTCTTCGCTCAGCAGCGGCGGTTCCTGGGTAATCAGCAGAACGTTCATAGCGTGGTTTGCGTGTTAATTCCCTATCAGCAGGAAAGTCGCCAGGCCGATGAACGCAAGGATGCCGATGACGTCTGTTACAGTCGTGAGTACAACGCCACCCGCCAGCGCGGGGTCTATCGACATTCGTTTGAGAATGACCGGCACCAGCACCCCGGATAGCGCTCCGGCCAGCAGATTGAGAAGGATGGCTGCCGCCATCACCAGGCCCAGCGGAATGTCGTTATACCAGTACATGGCGATCAGGGCGATGACGATCGAAAACAGCACGCCATTGAGTAGCCCGACCGCAAGCTCCTTGCGCAGCAGCGCAGTCGTATTGGCGGCGCTGACCTGACCGGTCGCCATTCCCCGAACCATCAGCGTCAGTGTTTGTGTTCCGGCGATCCCGCCCATGCTCATGACAATTGGAAACAGCACGGCCGTGGCGACGATCTGGTCCAGCGTGGGTTCGAATGCATACAGTACCAGGGCTGCAAGAAACGCGGTGATCAGGTTGACACCGAGCCAGATCCAGCGACGACGGGCCGTTTGCACGATGGGGGCGAACATGTCGTCTTCCTCGTCCAGGCCGGCCATCGTCATGACGGTGTGTTCTGCTTCCTCCCTGATGACGTCTACCACGTCATCCACTGTGATCCAACCGAGCAGCAGTTTTCCTGAGTCGATGACTGGTGCGGTCACCAGGTCATGATGCTCGAATTCCAACGCCACCTGGTTGGCCGGCATATCGACCGGAATCGCAACAGAAGATGTATCCATGAGCTCTGCTACGAGGTGCTCCGGATCGTGGGTCAGCAAATCGGATAATTTCAGACTGCCCAGGAAACGTCCGTTTCGGTCAATGACGAACAGCAGGTCGAAAACATCGGGCAATTCCCCACGTAAGCGCAGGTAGCGCAGCACTACATCGAGTGTGACATCCGGGCGAATCGTCAGGACGTCCGGGTCCATCAACCCACCGGCGGAATCCTCCGGATAGGAAAGCACCCGTGCCAACCGCTCCCGATCCTGACGGTCCAGGCTTCGCAGTACTTCGCTGGTGACTTCTTCAGGCAGGTCATCAAGAATATCCGCCAGGTCGTCGAGATCGAGGTCGTCAACAGCGGCGATAAGATCTTCCGGCGACGTATCACGGATCAGGCTGGCACGAACCTCGTCGTTTACCTCGACCAGCACATCGCCATCGAGCGCCGGGTCCGTCATTTCCCAGACCACCAGGCGTTTGGCGATGGGCAATGATTCCAGCAGATCGCCGATTTCGGAGGCCGACAAGTTGTTCAGAAGGTGCCTGACCTGGTACTGTTTGCCGGAGTCGAGCGCTTCGGACAGGTGATCCAGGTGGCGAGCGGTTTTTTCTTCGTGTAACGGTTCCGCCATGCGATGCTCCCCGAGATTCAGTGACAAGGGTTCCAAGGAACCGCAGGCATTATAAGGGAAATGGCGAGCTTATGGGTTGGTCTGTGACGCGTCCAGCAGTTGCAGCAAACTTTCATCGTCATGGCCACCGGGGTCGTCAAGCCAGAGATTTATGGCTTCCCTGGCAGCCGAGACATGGGTTTGACGGACAATCTGTTTTACTTCCAGAAGCCGCGCGGGGTGCATGCTGAACTCTTTCAGGCCCAGTGCCAGCAGCAGTCGCGTATATTGCTTTTCACCCGCAACTTCACCACACACAGAAGCAGGAATCTCCAGCTTGCGTGAGACTTTCAGAACATGCTTGATCAACCGCACGACGCCCGGATGCTGCAGGTCATAGAGATGGGCCACCTGTTCATCGCCGCGATCCGCGGCCAGGGTGTACTGCAACAGGTCATTGGTGCCGATGGAGACGAAATCGAGATACCTGCCCAGATCACCGAGAGACAGCGCAGCAGCGGGGACTTCGATCATAGCGCCCAGCGGCATTTCGGGGTCATACGGCACCTTGCGTTTTTCCAGGTCCTGCCGGGCTTCATTCAGCAGTTCTTTCACCAGTTGGATTTCCCGCACACTGGTCACCATGGGGATCAGGCATCGCACGGGGCCGGCTACACTGGCTCGCAGAATCGCCCGCAATTGTGTTTTGAACAGTGCGGTATCGCTCAAACACAGGCGGATCGCCCGTAAGCCAAGGGCCGGGTTTGTAGATCGCCTCAGCTGTGAAAAATCCAGTTCCCCGGTGGATTTATCGGCTCCAAGGTCCAGCGTGCGAATGGTCAGTGGCTGTCCTGCCATCACCTTGATCGCGGTGAGATATTCTTCCAGTTGGGAATCTTCATCAGGGGGTTTGCCACGCAGGTACAGAAATTCCGTGCGATACAGACCTACTCCCTGCGCGCCCATTTCCACCGACTGCGTCAGCTCAGCCGGCCGTTCTGCATTGGCCTGCAGGGTGATTTCAACACCGTCCAGAGTGACCGCCGGTTGGTCACGCAACGCAATCAGTGACTGCCGGAAGCGTTCTGCATCGAGTTGTATTTCCTGGTAACGCTGCAGCGTTGCCGCATCCGGGTCGGCAAACACTGCGCCGAGGCCGCCGTCGAGTACGATCGTGGAATTTTCCGTCAGCAGGTTTCGCGCGTTACGGATTCCCAGGACGGCCGGTATGCCCAGGCTGCTTGCAAGGATGGCAGTGTGACTGTGGGGCCCGCCGTGTTCAGTGACGATTCCGGCCACGCCACGCTCGTGCAGCAGGGCCAGTTCACCTGGAGTCAGTTCTTCGGCGACAACCAGCGTATCGGCCAGTCGGTCGGGGATGTTCTCAAAAGGCTTGCCGGCGGATTCGGCGCTGAGCTTACTTTGGATCAGGCGAACGACCTGGGTGACGTCCTCGCCACGCGTGCGTATGTATTCGTCATCCATGCTGCGGAATTCAGACAGAACCTGTTCCAATTGAGACTGCAGGGCCCATTCCGCGTTACAGAGTTTCTCCCGAATATGGATTTCAGTGCTTTTGCGAATCTTGGAGTCGCCCAGCATCAGAACATGTGACTGGATGATCTCGACAGCGGGTACGGCAACGGTAGGATGAATCCGTTCCGCGAGTTCGTTCAGTTGTTCCCGCGCCGCGTCCACCGCGTTCCGGTAGCGCTGAATTTCGTGCTCGACATCCTGTTCTCTGATCCGGTATTCACCGATTTCCAGTTCGTTTCGTTCGGCCAGGTGGACACGCCCGATGACCACACCGGGGGCGACCGCATGTCCCTTTAGCGTCAGGCTCATTCACCCTCTCCAAACCGGTTGTTGATCAGCCTGATGATCGATTCAAGCGCCTGTTCCTCGTCAGCGCCGTCAGCTTCGATGAGCAAGTCCGTTCCCGGCGATGCGGCAAGCGTGAGGACACCCATGATCGACTTGCCATTGATCGAGCGTGTTCCCTTCTGGATGATGATTTCAGATTGGAACTGGGAGCTGCAGTTCACCAGCCGGGTCGCGGCGCGGGCGTGAAGCCCCAGGCGGTTAATGATAGTGACCGTTCTGGAAATCATTTCTGCATCACCTGGACCGCTTTCACTCCGCCGCGGACCGCCTTCTGAGCGATGAATTCCAGGCTTTCCGAGCGATAATTATAGACTCTTATCAGCATTCCCAGGTTGATGCCCGTGACCATGATCGCGTGGTGACCATCCAGCACCCGGCTGACGAGGTTTGCCGGACTGGATCCGATCAGGTCGGTCAGAACCAGGGTGCCTTCGCCGCTATCGACCTGTTCAATCGTTGCCCGGATTTTGTCTAAACCGTCCAACCCATCACTGACCTGGTTAAACGCGACAGTCGGAATCTCGTCCAGCTTCCGCCCCAGAACAAATTCGGCTTCCTGCAGCAACGAGGCGCCGGTATTACCATGCGTGACAATGACGATGCCGACACTCACAATTGCATTTCCCTGTGATGAATCAGTACCGTTCCGTAATCTGCGCCCAGGCCACGGGCAAGCCTGTCTACCAGGTAAACGGACCGGTGCCTGCCGCCGGTGCAGCCGATGCCCACCGTTACGTAACTGCGTTGACTGTGTCGGAACTCCGGCAGCCATGTCTTCAGAAAAGTGAGAATGTCCTGTTGCATGCCATTGACCGACTGGTTCTGCTCGAGCCACTTTATAACCGCCTGATCGCGCCCGCTCAGTTCGCGCAAGTCCTCTTCCCAGAACGGGTTCGGCAAAATACGTGCGTCAAAGATGAAATCGACGTCCTGGGGAACCCCCCGTTTGAAGGCAAAGGATTCCAGCACTACGGTCATCGCGTCATTATCAGAGCCGGCGTAATTCCAGACCTGTCGCCGCAACTGGTGAATATTCGTGTCAGAAGTATCGATGACCCAGTCGGCCCGTTCCTTCAGGTTGCTGAGCAATTCGACTTCCTTTGCGATTGCCTGGGGCAGGGAATCCTTGTCCCGCGTGAGCGGGTGCCGGCGGCGTGTTTCGCTGAAGCGTTTGATAATGGCGCGGGAATCTGCGGTCAGGAACAGCAGCTGGCTATCCAGGCTGTTCGAGGAAAGATCTTTCAGCCATGCAGCGATACCTTCCAGGTCTTTGGCTGGTGAACGAGCATCCACGCCCAGTGCTGTCATGGAATATCGAGTCGGATTGGATTTGATCTGCTGCGCAAATTCCGGCAACAGCGCAGCTGGAAGATTATCAGCGCAATAGTAGCCGAGATCTTCGAGCGCTCTCAGCGCCGTGGACTTGCCGCCTCCCGACAGACCGGTGACCAGAATCAGTTTTTGCGGCATGGCGGTCAGTTTCCCAGGTTGCGGTTTTGTCGCCGGATAATTCGCGAATGGCGTTCGAGGAATTCCGAGGCGGCATCGTAGCCTTTCATTTTGAGCATGAAGTCGCGAACGGCTGCTTCGGCAATGATCGAAAGGTTTCGCCCCGCCATGACCGGCAGCGTGATCTTTGGGATATCCAGGCCCAATACCTCCAGGCTGCTGGTGGTACCTCGCAGGCGGTCCATGTTGGCTTGGGAGACCGCGTCGGGAATTTCCAGGTGGATGATCAGCCTGAGGAATTTATTCAGTTTAACGGCGGCATCTCCGAACATGTGGCGAACGTTCAGCACGCCCAGCCCACGCACTTCCAGGCAGTCCTGAAGGACCTCAGGACAGGTACCGTCAATGATCTCCGGGGAGATCAAGGTAAATTCGGGTGCATCATCCGCGATCAGCCGATGGCCCCGGTTCAGCAATTCGAGCGCCAGTTCGCTCTTGCCACTACCCGCGTCGCCGGTGATCAACACGCCGATGGTGAATACCTCCAGGAACACTCCATGCAATGTCAGTCGTTCAGCAAGGCTGCGGGAAATATAGTACTGGATGTAATTGGCCAGCTCGTTTGCCGACAGGTCAGAGCGGATCAACGCGGTCGGCCCGGCTTCCAGGGCCTGGGCGACCCGGGGAGGCGGCTCAAGGCCATCACCCATGACGATAGCCAGCGGTTTGCTGCGGAGTATTCGGGCGACAGTAGCCGATTGTTCCGCCTGCCCCAATTCCTGCAGGAAAGCCACTTCATCATGGCCCAGCACCTCTATGCGGTTGGGATGAATGAGGTTCAGGAATCCAGCCATCGCCGGCCGTGCAGTCAGGTCTTCAGTCGAAAGAGAATATCCGGGGTCGTCATCAGCACCGGATATCCAGTGCAAATCGAGTTTTTCCTGCAGATCTGCAAATAACTTCCGGGCTGTAATCGAGTGACTCACGCCCAACAGTATTACCTACAGCACTCAAACACTTCAATGCCTGGCCTGGGAAAGAAGTTTCAGCAGCCTGCCGGAGTCGTCGGCTGAGCGCAGTTCCTTCAACAGTTCATGATCGCTGAAAATCTCAGCCACTTGTGACAACAGCTTCAGGTGCGTCTCACCGCAGGATTCCGGTACCGCCAGCGCGAACAGCAGGTCAACCGGTTCGCCATCAATAGCGTCGAATGCCAGGGGTTTTTTCAAACGCATAAAGGACACTTCAACACGGTCGGTGCCTTTGACCCGGCCATGAGGAATTGCCACACCATTTCCCAGCCCGGTGCTGCCGAGCCGCTCCCGGGCACAGAGGCTTTCAAAGATTTCCCTTTGACTGACGTTTTCGCTGTTGCGGGCCAGTTCTTCACTGATCAGTTCCAGCAGCCGCTTTTTGCTGTTGCTGTGAACGTCGCAATGAATTTTTTCGGGACTCAGCAGATCACTGATTAACATCTTTCACTAACCCAGCGAGGCTGCCCGCTTTGCCGCACTTGCGTGATGCCCACGAATTTTGTCCTTGTGGCGACGCACCTGCTTATCGAGTTTGTCTGCAAGGCCGTCGATCGCGGCGTACATGTCCGCGGCAGAATCCTGTGCAAACAGCGATTTGCCGGCTGCGTTGACGGTCCCTTCAGCCTGTTGCTGCAAGGGGTTTTCTACCTTGAGAATGACATTAATGGATATCACGTGATCGAAGTGCCTGGAAATACGTTGAAGTTTCTCCGTGACATAGGCTCTCAGTGCCGGGGTAACTTCGATGTGATGTCCTGTAATGTTTAATTGCATGTCAGTCTCCATGTGTTGCCCTGCACATAGCCTGGCCAGCCAACTGTGATTCTGTGGCTTCCTGCTGGGTGCGGGGGGTGAGTTTGGCGTATCCGTCCCTTGGGCCCCTGATCATCTGTTTCTGAAAAACGAGAAGGATTAAACAATCCATAATCTAATCTTATACTCGATTTGAGAGGTTGCCTAGTGTGGTAAGTCATGCGGTTAAAGGATGCGAAAATCAATGGCTGCCGGAAATGTTTCGGTAAAGCCGTCGGCGCTCGGAGGAGGAACCTATGCCAAGGGCTTCCCGGTACTTGGCGACGGTCCGTCGGGCCACGACGATTCCAGTGCTGCGTAACAATTCCGAGAGGTCCTGGTCGCTCAGCGGCCGGCCGGGTGGTTCGTTTTCCAGCAGTATCTGCAGCCGGGCCTTGACCGCCGTGGCGCTGACGGCGCCGCCACGGTCGGTTCGCACGTGGCTGGAAAAAAAGTACTTCAGTTCGAAAACGCCCCGCGGTGTGAGCATGTATTTACGGGTAGTGGCGCGTGATACGGTCGACTCGTGAACTCCGATCGCTTCCGAGACATCCTTAAGCACCAGGGGTTTCATTGCTAATTCGCCGCGCTCCAGAAACTCCTCCTGAAATTCCACGATACTCTGGGACACTCGCATCAATGTCTGGTTACGCAACTCCAGGCTGGACATTAACCAACGCGCTTCCTGCATCCGACCGCGCAGGTAATCTGCGTCTGCACCGCCCGATTTGCGTAAAAGGTCTATGTAGTAGGTGTTGAGTTTCAGTCCGGGGTCATTCTCCGGGTTCAGGGTGATGCGCCATTCATCGTCAACGCGGGTGACATAGACATCCGGCACCAGGTATTCGTCCCGGCGGTTGTCATAACGGGCACCCGGTCTTGGTTCCAGCGACTGGATCAGGTCGAGCGCTTCGTCCAGCGCCTCATCAGAGGCGCCGGTGCGCTTGCGCAGCTCCTCCCTGTCATGCCTGGCTACCAGTTCCAGGTAATCTCGCGCAATTCGCAGGGCCAGGTCCCTGGAGGAGGTATCAGAGGGCAGGGCAGAGAGTTGGACCTTGATGCACTCGGCGGCGTCACGGGTCGCTACACCAACGGGTTCCAGCCTCTGCACCCGGTGTAATACGGCGAGGATTTCATCCTCCTCGACCAGCAATTCCGGCGCCAGGCTGGCTCGCACGTCTTCAATGCTGTCATGCAGGTAACCGTCTTCGTCCAGCCCGTACACTATCGCCCCGGCGATCGCGGCATCGACATCGCTGAAATGCGCCAGGTTGATTTGCCACAACAGGTGCTCCCTGAGGGAATCACTGCTGGTATCAGCTATCTGGGATTCGCCGGAGTAGCCCTCGTACGAGCCGCCCTCCATCCACTGTTCATTACCCAGGTTGTCGAGTTCCCAGTCCTGCTGTTCCTTTTGCTCAGCAGTTGCGGCGTCTCCCGGCGCTTCCTCTCCGCCCGATTCGGAGCCCTCCGTGCGTTCCAGGATCGGATTTGCGTCCAGCGCTTCCTGGATGTAATCGCGAAGTTCGATTCGATTGAGCTGTAACAGGCGGATGGCTTGCTGCAACTGGGGCGCCAGCGCCAGTTTCTGGGAGAGCTTGAGTTGGAGTGAAGCGTCGGCCATCAGGGTTCAGAGACTGAAATCCTTACCCAGGTAGACCTGCCTGACTTCATCGTTTGCGATGATCGTTTCCGGGTTGCCTTCGGCCAGTACCTGGCCGTCGTTCAGGATATAGGCGTGGTTGCAAATCCCCAGGGTTTCCCGCACGTTGTGGTCGGTGATCAGCACGCCGATGTCCAGGTCTGTCAGGTGCTCTACGATCTTCTGAATCTCTATGACCGAGATTGGGTCAACCCCTGCGAAGGGTTCATCCAGCAAGATGAATCGCGGGCCGGCAGCCAGCGCGCGGGCAATTTCCGCACGCCGCCGTTCTCCACCAGACAGACTGATGCCTTTCTGATCGGCGAGATGGGCAATGCCGAGGTCTTCGAGCAATTGCTGCTGCCGCTCGCGTCTCGCGGCCAGGTTCATATTTTTGCGGATTTCCAGAATCGCCATGATGTTATCGGCGACCGTCAGCTTGCGAAATATGGAGGCGTCCTGTGGCAGATAGCCCACACCCAGCCCCGACCTGACATTAACGGGTTGATGAGTGACATCCACGTCATCCACCAGGATTTGCCCGTCGCCGACCGGAACCAGGCCGACAATCATGTAAAAACAGGTAGTTTTACCGGCACCGTTGGGGCCCAGCAAGCCCACGACTTCGCCGGGTGCGACGTGCATGGTCACGCCCCGGACCACTTCGCGTTTACCGAACGACTTGTGGAGGTTGACAGCTTTGAGCATAGCGTTAGCCTGGATCGCCTTCGGATGGGGTTTCAACCGGCGGTTCTTCTTCATCTGACTCATTGCCAGGCACGACTTCCGGGGCCAGCCGAATCCGGATGCGGCCATTACTATCGCCGCCGGTTCCCTGGAAATGTTGGGTGTTCATATCGTATTCAAGGATTTCGCCGTTGATCCGGTATTGCGGATGAACAACGTCGGCAGCTCCGGACAGTGTAACGATACCGGTGGCCACGATATATTCGACTTTTTGCGCTTCTGCGGTGACCAGCCCCTGTTCTTCGATTTCCTGCTCCAGGTGGACCGGTGTTCCATTAAGCTCAAAGCGCCTGACCTTGCCATCCACCTTTTCCACCGTGGCGATATCTGCTCTGATCAACAAGGTTCCCTGGCGAATCTCGACATTGCCCTGCAGGGTTGCTGTGCCGTCACCCAGCGTACCATCGGTAGCGTCTGCATTGACTTCCAGCGCCTGTTGGCGGTCCGACTTCAAAGCCAGCAATGGTCCCGGAAATAGCAGGAAGAGGGCACATGTAAGCCGCAGGATCCCGTTATGGCGTTTCATAATGTGCCCGTACGTCATTCAGTAGTTCAAAGCTGTCAGCGATCATGTCGAGTCTTATGCCGGTCGCTTCCAGCCAGTCGTTGTCCTGCCTGATACTGACATTGGAATCACTACTGGCAGTTCTGGGCGTAACATTCAACATAACGTCCTTGGTAGAAATCTCGAGTAATTGTCCGGTGAACTCATTTCGCCTTGACAGGTAGACATCGCCCATCAGTGACACGTACTCGCGGTCAGCTGTGATGATTGCAGACTCTGCAGTAATGTACCACCGTTCATCATCCTGCTGAATGCGAATCTCGGGGCTCTCCACCGTGCCCACACCACTTTCGGCATTGCTCCTGAGAACAGGCGACTGGATCTCCATGTTGATCGCTCCCGTGTCATTCAGCAGCCTGCCATCAAAATCATACAATGCATAGTTCAGTCGAGTGTCCAGTTCGGAGACCAGTTGTTCCCCGATTTCACCTTGCTCGCGGGACAGCATCCAGGTCAGGGCTGCCAGCGCTGCCAGCACTACAATGCCATTGCGGGTCCGTCGCTGGATCACTGATCAAGAATTCCATCCAGCACACGCTGGTCGAGCCCCCGGGCAGCCAGGATCAGGTCGCAGATTTCGCGGACTGCTCCGTGTCCGCCTTCGCGGCGGGTCACCCAGTGCGCCCGATTCTTGACGACGTCGTCTGCATCAGCCACGGTGACTGCCAGTCCGACACGATCCAGCACCGGAATATCTATCCAGTCATCTCCGGCATAGCAGATATTCTGTTCGTTCATCCCGGTGTCAGCCAGCAGTTCATGAAATGCGTTCAGCTTGTCATTCCTGCCCTGGTAGACATGTTCAATGCCGAGTTGTTCCGCCCTTCGCGCCACGATCTGAGAACTGCGGCCCGTGATCAGCGCCAGGGTAATGCCATGCCGTTGCAGCGATTTGATACCCAGGCCATCGCGTGTATGAAAGGCTTTCATCTCGTTGCCCTGGCTGTCGAAATAAAGGCGGCCATCAGTCAGGACACCGTCAACATCCAGTGCCAGCATCCGAATCCTGGCAGCTCGTTCCAGCAACAGGGGATCGGTCTGTGAAAGATCAATGAGTGGCATTCAAACGACCCCCGCCTTGAGCAGGTCCTGGAAATTGAGCGCCCCCACCAGTTGTCCGTCCTGGTCGGTTACCAGCAGGCCCTGGATTGAATGCGACTGCATCTTTTGCATCGCTTCAACGGCCAGCGCGTCCGGGGAAATTTGCTGTCCGCCTTTCGTCATGGCTGCGCTGACGGAAGTCATGTGTGGATCCATGCCTTTGTCAAGCGTGCGCCGCAGGTCTCCATCGGTAAAAACACCCGCTACCGTTCCATCCTCTTCCTGTACTGCAGTCATGCCGAGACGCTTGGCGGTCATCTCAACGATGGCCTGGCTGATGGATGCGTCCACCGGAACCGTGGGGATCTCCTGACCCGTGTGCATGATGTCGCTGATATGCAGCAGCAAGCGTCTGCCCAGTTGGCCGGCCGGGTGCGAGCGGGCGAAATCCTCGCGCGTAAACCCGCGGGTTTCCAGCAGGGAGACCGCCAGCGCGTCTCCCATCACCAACGCAGCGGTTGTACTGGAAGTCGGGGCAAGCCCCAGCGGGCAAGCTTCTTTTGCCACCGCCACGTTCAGGTGAACATCCGCATGCCTGGCCAGCGTTGACCCGGGGTTGCCGGTCATGGCCACGATCTTGACGCCAATGCGTTTCAGCAGTGGCAGAATGTGGTTGACTTCGTCTGTTTCGCCAGAATTCGACAAGGCCAGCAAGACGTCACTGGGCTTGATCATTCCGAGATCGCCATGGCTGGCTTCGGCGGGATGGACGAAGAATGATGGTGTTCCTGTGCTGGCCAGCGTCGAGGAAATTTTGCTGCCAACGTGCCCGGACTTGCCCATGCCGATGACCACCACCCGTCCGCGGCACTCAAGCAGGGTCGTGCAGGCTTCGACGAACTGGTCGTCAATGCGCTCCAGCAGGCTGGTAATCGAGCTGGCCTGGGTTTCGATGACCGCCCTGGCCAGGGCGCAGATGGCCTTTTTGTTCATGCCCTAAGTTTACCCTTAACCGCCGGCTTCCGGCACCACGCGGGTCGCAGTGATCCAGACCAGGACCTGGTAGGAAAAGAACATCGACAATAAAAGCATGCCGGATTTTCTGCTGATCCTGCCCGGCCCCTGGATGCCATAGGCCATGAAGAACAGCAACATCGTGAACAGGAACATCACCGGAAAATCCTGTTTCAGCATCAGGACATCGATATTGACAGGGTTGATCACCGCCGCGATTCCCAGCACCCCCAGGATATTGAACATGTTGGAACCGATCACATTGCCGATGGCCAGGTCGTCCTCTTCCCGCAGCGCGCTGGTCAGGGCAGCCGCAAGTTCCGGCAGGCTGGTACCAAAAGCCATGATGGTCAGCCCGATGACCGCTTCTGAAACTTCCAGGCTGCGCGCTATAAAGATCGCGCCATCAACCAGGAATTTTGAGCTGATCGGTAAAACGATCAGCCCGACAACCAGCCAGAGCACCGCATATCCGGTAGGCATGTTGATGGGGATTTCCGCCGCGAATTCCTCGGCCAGTGGGTCGTCCGGACTCCGCCTCAAGCCAAATTGCACCATCCACATAATCAGTGCTACCAGGCCGGTCAGCAACAGCCAGCCCTCGGTGCGGTCATAGACAAAATCCGCGGCCATGATCAGGCTGGCGATCATGATCAGCATCAGCAATGGGTATTCACGCTTCAGTGTCTCCGATTCGACCCGCAGCGGGTAAACCACCGCAGTGAGACCGAGGATCAAACCGATATTGGCAATGTTCGAACCGATTGCATTGCCCACCGCCAGTCCGGGATTGCCCCGGTGTGCCGCGACGCCCGATACGACCAGCTCGGGTGCAGAGGTGCCGAAAGCCACGATGGTCAATCCAATGATGAGTGGTGAAACACCGAGGTTTCGAGCCAATGCGGAAGCGCCGGCAACCAAACGGTCCGCGCCCCAGACCAGCAGGATGAACCCTCCCGCCAGCTGTGCAATGGAGATCAGCATATTGTGTAAATCTCTTTTAGTATTGCTGCAGCTTCCATTATGATGTCGAGCGTCCGAACTGGCACTGTCGAAGATTTCACGTGACGAGGAAGCATAGTCTATGGATACAGCACGAATAGAGCAAATGATTCAGGCCGGACTGCCTGATGCCAAAGTGGTTGTCACGGGTGATGACGGCGTCCATTTTGAAGCGCACGTGGTGTGCCCCTCTTTTGACGGAAAATCAACCCTGCAGCGTCATCGCCTGGTTTATGCCACCCTTGGCCAATACATGGGGAATGAAATACATGCCCTCGGATTGAAAACCCAGTCTCCCGAAGAAGCCGCCTGATATGACCCGAATCCAGGTTCACGGCGGCGTTCCCCTGCAGGGTGAGGTGTGGATTTCCGGCGCCAAGAATGCGGTGTTACCCATCCTCGTCGGCAGCCTGCTCGGCGACAGTCCCTCCCGCATCAGCAATGTGCCTCATCTGCAGGATGTGACCACGACCATGGAGTTGATGGGGCGGATGGGCGCTGAACTGAGCATCAGTGACCGCATGCTGATCGAGATCGACCCACGCAGCATGGCCAGCTTCGAGGCCCCCTATGAACTGGTTAAAACCATGCGAGCTTCAATCCTCGTTCTCGGACCACTGGTAGCCAGGTACGGGCGTGCACGGGTGTCTCTGCCAGGGGGGTGCGCTATCGGCTCACGACCGGTCGACCTGCATCTGAAAGGCCTGGAGGCACTGGGCGCGCGGGTCGAAGTGCGCAACGGCAATATCGAGGCCAGGGCCGACCGTTTGACCGGTGCCCGGATCATCATGGATACCGTGACCGTTACCGGCACGGAAAACATCCTGATGGCGGCAACCCTGGCCCGGGGCACAACCGTCATCGAGAATGCAGCGCAGGAACCCGAGGTGGTTGACCTCGCCGATTTCCTCATCTCTATGGGGGCGCAGATCGAAGGTGCGGGAACCAACACGATTACGGTGGAAGGCGTGGACAACCTGGCCGGGACCGATTACGCGGTATTGCCTGACCGGATCGAAACGGGAACTTACCTGGTTGCCTGTGCCATGACCGGGGGAAGAGTCCGGTGCACGCGCGCCCGGCCCTCTCACCTTGATGCGGTGCTTAACAAGCTGACTGATACCGGTGCCGAGATAGAAGTAGGCGATGACTGGATCGAACTGGACATGCGGGGCCGCAAGCTCCGTTCCGTTGACATTACCACGGCGCCTTATCCGGGCTTTCCAACGGACATGCAGGCCCAGTTCATGGCGATGAATGCTATTGCAGATGGAACATCCGTGGTGACCGAGACGATTTTTGAAAATCGCTTCATGCACGTGCAGGAATTGCAACGCCTGGGCGCTGATATTCGCGTCAAGGGGAATACAGCGATCATCCGTGGTGTGCCGCGCCTGAATGGCGCACCGATCATGGCCACGGACCTGAGAGCCTCGGCCAGCCTGGTGCTGGCCGGCCTGGTGGCGGAAGGAATGACACTGATTGATCGCGTCTACCATATCGACCGCGGTTACGAAATCATCGAGGAAAAGCTGAGCGGCCTGGGCGCACGGATCAAGCGCGTTGGCTCGGCTGAAACCTGAAGTCGTCTATGGATCGATCGTGGCGCCGATGACTTCGACGCGCACGCGGCGTCCCAGTTCACTGGCGTTACTCAGGCTGAAACCCAGGCTCATCTGGTCCTGCTGACCCCCGGCCAGCGGTCCTGCATAGGATTTCCGGCCCTGCCGGGTCTGGCCCTGGTCGTCCAGCCAGGCGTAGCTGATGACAATGTTCCTGACCGGTACCTGGGTCAGGTTGCCAAACTGCACCCAGACCCGGTTTCTGTCATCAACGGCAGCTCTTGAACCGATATATTTCGAAGGATTGGTCTGTAAATCCAGCCGAACCAGTTCACGGGTAGCCGCTTTGCTGGTTTCGGATTCCGATTGGGCCGCTGCCTTGAAATGCTCCATTGCGGCAGTCATGTTTCCCTGGTCTTTGTCCAGCATGCCAAGCAGATAATGCGCCTCGGCTGTCGGCATCAATTGCTGGCTGCGGTCGAGGTTCGATCGTGCCAGTTCCTTCCGGTCAAGGTGATAAGCCACCTGCCCGGAGCGCAGGTAGCCGTAAAAGAAGCCGGGATTGGCATCGATCGCCTTGTTGTAAGAGGCCAGTGCCTGTTCCGGTTGTTTGTTCAGCGCGTAAATGTCGCCCTGCAAATCGTGGAAAAGTGACTCCCTGGGTTCGATGGCCATCGCCCGGTTCAGTTGTATCTGCGCCTTGTCCAGCTGGTCGTCTGCGACTGCTTTTTTGGCACTGTCGTAGGCTTCATAGGCAGGTTTGACACGTTGCAGATAAGCCGTTTTCTGGCGGTAGCGTTCCCTGCCCATATCGCCGCCGGCGCGCAGGCCGCTGGCCGTCTTGCGGTTATTGTTGACGCGTTCAATCGAGGGAGGGTGAGATGCGAACAGGCCATTGATCCAATCCTGGTTTTTCTCCTTCGAAAGCTCGACGAAGGTTTCCTGCAGTTCAACTGCGCCTTGCGGGTCATAGCCTGACTCGGACATGTACAGCATGCCGTACTCATCGGCCTCACGCTCAGCGTCGCGACCGTATTTCTGGGTCATCAACTGGGCCCCGAGCGCAGGCACCATCATGGCCACCTGCCTGGCGGATTGAGAGTCAATGGTACTGCCCAGGACGACCATGCTTATGACTGCTCCAGCCTGGGTCAGCATACCCTTCGACTGGGCCCGGGCGCCGTGTGCGGCGTCTGAGTGGACGATTTCATGGCCCAGCACAGCGGCCAGTTCAGCCTCCGAATCCAGTTCTGTAAGCAGGCCCCGGTTGACAACGATTTTTCCTCCGGGTAAGGCCCAGGCATTGGGGCTGGAGTCGTTGAGAATGCTGAACTCATAGTCCAGCTCGTCCTGTCGCCGGGCCTGGTTGGCCAGGCGGTTACCCACTTCGTTGATGTATGCCGTCAGTTCCGGATCCAGAACGAATTCGCCACCCTGTGACTGCTTCATCGGGGCGTACATCTGCGCTCCTACCTGCCGCTCCCAGTCGGAACCGTAAATCTGGAAATTACGCTCCCCGGTGACCGGGTTTACCGAGCAGGCGGCCAGGCCAATGACCGATACCATCAATGCGAGGAAAAGTTTTCTGATCATCATTCCAAACCGAATCTGCTAGGGATCAAGGCGCCCATCAGCTTGCAGTTGCAGTGGCTGCACAAGCGTCAATCCGTCCACCAAGACAACGTCATCCGCACATTCGACCCGGTGCCGGGTGAATAATTCAACCGTCGCAACGATCAAGGCGTGTTCTTCAGGGGATAGCCTGGCGGCCAGGGTGTCCGGGCTGTCCTGCGTCTCGATGGGAATGGTGACCTGCGAGATCACCGGTCCGCCATCCAGCTGAGCGGTCACGAAATGGATACTGGCGCCGTGTTGCCGGTCGCCCGATTCAATGGCCCGGCGGTAAGTCTCTGTCCCCCGGTATAGCGGCAACAGCGAAGGATGCAGGTTAATCAGTCGGCCCTGGAACGGTTCCAGTACCGGCGCGCCGATGATACGCATGAATCCTGCCAGAACCACCAGGTCCGGGGCGCTGGCAGCGATCAGCAATGCCAGCGCGCGGTCGAATGCGTCGCGGCTGTCAAAATCGCCATGCGGCAGCACTGAACTGCTGATTCCGGCCCGTTCGGCCCGATCGAGGCCCCCGGCATCGGCAACATTGCTGATGACATGCGTGATGTCGACATTCAGCCTGCCGCTATCACGGGCATCGATAAGTGCCTGCAGATTACTGCCACCGCCTGAAATCAGGACCGTCGTTTTGAGTGGCTCGGTCATGAACGGTAGTGAACCCTCGTGCTGTTGTTCGCCACGGTCACTGCACCGATATCAAAACAGTCGATACCCATGGAACGGGCCCTGTCTGCAACTTTTCCAGCCTCTGTTGCCGGTGTGACGACCGCCATGCCAATGCCGCAGTTGAAGGTTCTCAGCATTTCGCTGTCAGTGATGGCGCCATTTTCCTGCAGCCAGCCAAAGACTTCTGGCCGGGGCCAGGCCTGGGTATCAATTTCGATACCTAGACCTGCAGGCACTACCCTGACAATGTTTTCCGTCAAGCCTCCGCCCGTGATATGAGCCAGGCCGTCAATCTGGTGTTCCGCCAGCAATTGCAGAACCGGTTTGACATAGATGCGGGTTGGCGCCAGCAAGGCCTCGCCGAGACTGACGGGAGATCCATCGACGCCCGTAATGGTTGACCCGAGATCCACGCCGGAGCGCTCAATCACTTTTCGGATCAGTGAGTAACCGTTAGAGTGCGGTCCACTGGATGCCAGTCCGAGAATTCGGTGCCCCTGGGCGATAGATTTTCCGTCCAGCAGATCCGAACGTTCCACGGCACCGACCGAGAATCCGGCGAGGTCATATTCGCCTTCTCCGTACATACCCGGCATTTCAGCAGTTTCGCCGCCGATCAGTGCACAACCAGCCAGTTTGCAACCTTCCGCGATACCCTCGATGACAGCCTGTGCCTGTTCCAGCCGGAGCTTTCCGGTGGCGAAGTAATCCAGGAAAAACAGGGGTTCAGCGCCACAGGTCAGGATGTCATTGACGCACATCGCAACCAGGTCGATACCGATCGTTTCGTGCTGCCCCATCTGGCGTGCCAGCACCAGCTTGGTGCCGACTCCATCGGTTCCTGAAACCAGCAGCGGCTCGCGCCAGCGGTCGAGGTTCATTTCAAACAACGCACCAAAGCCGCCCAGCCCGGTCAGGACCTCTGGTCTCATGGTGCTTTTGACCGCGGGCTTGATGCGTTCTACCAGTTCGTTCCCGGCGTCAATGTCGACTCCAGCGTCGCGATAGGAAAGGCTTTCCTTGGGATTGTTCATGTCAATCAAATGGCTTCCTGAAAGAGCCATATGGTATCTTATTTGTTCGTCCTGCACCCGGTACCTCATGAGAACATTATTTCTGATTTTGCTGTTGGCTCTGGTGCCATTCAAGACTGGCGAGGCGGACACCATCGACATTTACCGGGGCGAGACTCCGGTGCAAAGTAAAGACGCCGCTGTGCTCAGGCGCGCCTTACCCGAGGCGTTGAGACATGTGCTGCTGAAATTCAGTGGTTTGCGTTCTTTCGATGACTACCCGGAGGTTGAGCCGGCGCTTCGGCAGGCTTCTTCGATCATGCTGTCTTTCTACTACCGCAACGTCACTACTATCATGGCGGATGGCAGCGAGCTTGAAGAACTTCGGTTGGTTGCACAATTTTCCAGTGAAAAAGTCGATGAAATCGCACGCTCATTACAATTGCCGCTTTGGCCTGCAGAGCGTGACCCGTTGGATATCTGGGTGGTTGTTGATAACGGGCTGGACCGTCGGATCATGCCGCTGGAATTTGCCTATGCCTGGGAATCCATGACCGACGCGGCGGCCTGGCGGGGCCTGCCGGTGAGCTGGCCGCAAGCTGATGAAGAAGGTCTGTTTCAAATCGATGCCCAATTACTATGGGGCGGATATACGGAAGACCTGGACCTGCTGCCCGGTAGAGGCATCATGATCGCGGCGGCGCGCAGGGAAGGATTGGAATGGAGCGTGCGCACCAATGTTGCCTACTCTGGCGATAACTGGACCTGGCGCATCCAGGACCGTGATTTGCAGGCAGCTCTGACTGAGAGCCTGCAGCAGACCGTCGATTATGTTGCAGCTGCGAACACCATTGCCGCTGCAGACCTGGGGATCTGGAAACATGAGGTGACCGTTGCCGGAGTCAATACCGCAGCTGCTTATGAACGCTGCCTGGCTTACCTGCAAAAGTTCAGCATAGTTAACCAGGTTGGCGTCGTCTCCGCTCAATCAGGTCGCATTACCTTCAGAATCGAATTGAGCGCGCTGCCCCAATATTTCGAAACGGCGCTCGCCGATGACGGTGTGCTCACCAGGGACGAAGATGAGTCTTTCTATTTTTTCAGGCCCTGAGGCGCGCTGACCATGAATCAGTCACGACAGTGGTTCATTCTTGCGCTGTTGATCGCAACGGGTTGGGTGTTGTATCTGTTGGCAACCGTGATTACGCCCTTCGTGATCTCGGCCGGGTTGGCGTTCCTGGGCGACCCGTTAGTCGACCGGCTGGAACGCGTCAGAATTTACCGTTGGCAGTTCAACCGCACGGCCGCTGTCATCGTGGTGTTCGTGCTGATCTCGCTGGTACTGACCGTGGTGCTGTTTTTCCTTCTACCGTTGCTGAGAGACCAGGTTGAGAAGCTGATTGACAAAGCACCGGAGGTTTTTGAATGGCTGGTTCATACCGCCATGCCCTGGCTGCAGCAGCACCTCGGCCTGGCGGCTTTTGAGTGGGATGCGGAAAGCCTCACGCAAGCCCTGAAGTCCTACTGGAAAGAAGTCAGTACCGCGTTATTTGGGGTGCTTGGAAGTGTCTCTCGCGGTGGCCAGGCCGTTGCCAATTGGTTGATGAACCTGGTGCTCGTTCCCGTGGTTACGTTCTACCTGTTGCGCGACTGGGATGAGCTGATTGAAGGTGTCCGTACCCTGGTTCCGCGTAACGCGGAGCCCACAGTCAGCCGGCTCTGCAAGGAAATCGAGCAGGTGCTGGGAGCATTCATCCGTGGCCAGTTGATGGTGATGCTCGCGCTTGGCCTGATTTACACGGTGGGGTTGTGGGCCCTGGGCCTTGATCTTGCCCTGATTATTGGTATGGGCGCCGGACTGCTCAGTATCGTGCCCTATTTGGGAACGATCGTTGGAGTCATTGCCGCCCTGGTGGCTGCATTCTTCCAGTTCCAGGATGTTCTGCACCCGGTATTGGTGCTCGCGGTTTTTGCCACCGGCCAGGCGTTGGAGGGTATGGTGCTGACACCCAAACTGGTAGGGGACCAGGTAGGTCTGCACCCCGTGGCGGTCATTTTTGCCGTGCTGGCAGGCGGACAGCTGTTTGGCTTCCTGGGTGTTCTGCTGGCCTTGCCGGCCGCTTCGGCATTGAACGTGCTGGTTGGCTATATGCATCAAAAGTACCAGGAAAGTGACCTGTACCTTCGCGATTCGGCCGGACCGGGGGACACCTGAATGTTGTTCTCACCACAGATACCGTTGCAACTGGAACCCAGGCGGCCGGATCGCTTTGATGATTTTGTTGCCGGTCCCAATGCCACCGTGCTGGAATCTGTACGAACTTTGCTTGATGAACCGGGAGGAATCCTGTTTTTGTCGGGACCGGACGGCTCAGGAAAGTCTCATTTGCTCAATGCCCTGTGCCATTCAGCGCGAGAGAGAGGCCTGGCAGCTTTTTACATAGCGCTCGGAAGGCTGCCGGAAGAAGCAGCTGCCAGTCTGCAGGGCCTGCAGGTTCTCGACCTGGTCTGTGTCGACGATATTGAATGTGTAGCTGGCAATCCTGTCTGGGAAAATGCTCTTTTTGCCTGCTTCAACGAAGTGCGGGCTGCCAGCGGCAGACTGCTCGTGAGCAGCCGCCTGCCGCTTTCAGGTCTCGGTTTCGACTTGCCCGACCTCGCTTCACGGCTGGCGTGGGGCGTGCGGCAAAATCTGCGCCTGCCCGATGATGAGGGTAAGCTCCAGATTCTTGGACAACGCGCCAACACGCTGCGGATAGAAGTGCCTCTGGACGTTCAGAAATACTTGCTGAAACACGGAAAACGCGACATGTCTTCGTTGCTTCAAACCCTTGAACAACTGAAGGATGCCGCGTTTGCCGAAAAGCGGAAAATAACCGTCCCGATGGCCCGTAAAATTCTGCAGGCATGAGACTCAGCCGCTTATTTGAACGTCACCCGGCTTTCGATCACTACCCCATCTTTTTTGAAACTCACCGATGAAGTGCTGCGATCTGCGATTTTCCGGAACGCGTCAGCCGCGGCCTGCCTGATTTCATCCGTGTGCTGCGACCGGTGGCTCCGATCATCCATCTCATCCTTGATATCGACGTCATAGGCCGTTTTCACGGAGTCCGTCAGCATGTCGGTGTATTCGAGATAAGCGCGCATGTCGTAACTTGCGGAGAGGAACATGCCTTCAGGACCGGATTTTTCTTCCAGGAATTCGGGCAGGCTTTCTTCCTCTCCTGCACCCAGCGCGATCCCGATTGCCGTCGCTGACATCGCTGCATGCGCAACGATTCCGGGTTCAGGCATCATCGATTGAGGCAGTTGAACGGGCGGATCACCCGGCGTGATCGCCAGCTCTGACAGGTCGGGAACAAACATCTGGGCCATGCCGACCAGCATTTGCGGCTGTTCCACATGCAGTGCCATCACACCCCTGGCCTCCTCGGGCGCGGATTGCAATCCGGGATTGAATTTGTCGAGACTGACTCGAACGCCACGAAAATTGTTCAGGAAGGGTGGCATCGCCTCAGTCAGCTTTTGCTGGGCATTCCTTGCATTGAGATTGAGCTCGGCAAGGTGCTCACACTCATAGGGTGCAGTGACGATGGCGGTTGCTTTCTCCAGCAGGAAATCACGCAATGGCCCGAATTTCAGGCCAAGGGCGAATTCTAGCGCCCGTTCGGACAGGGCTTTGGCGACGGGTATTTCCGAAACCAGTCCCATCAACTGCTTTGCCAGTGCATTGGGCGTTTCTACGCGATACTGCATGGCGACCGCGGTGGCTGTGAGTTCCTGGACACCCATGGTCATCATTGGCGCGTTGTCGGCCATTTGATGAATTTCAGAGACACAGACCGGGCTCAGGCTGGCATGCTGCATGACTTCGTCGATAAAGCGATGAGTATCGAGGATGCCTGAACCGTAAGCCGTGTAGCCATGTGTCTTGTTGAGTCTGGCCAGTCTTTGCCGTGCGGTGCTGTCTGCCGGTTTCTCGAGCCCCAGGAAAGCAGGCAGCCGCTCCGCTTCGGTCGTCAGCGGCCAAAGGCTGATGGCCAGGTGGTCTTCAAGAATGGCAATGTACATGCCTACCGGCACTTCCTCGGGGTCATCATCACTGACGCGCCAGTAGCGTACCCCCTGGAAATCTCTTTCCGGCGCAGTGACTCCGGCATTTTCCATAACCCTCAGGATGGTGGCGCGGAGTAGCGTTGCGTCCGATAGTCCCAGGCGTATGACCGGAAAAGCGCCATGGCCGTAAATAACCTTGTGCGCGCGCAGGTCGAATCCCATGCTTTCCATGCCGACCCGGTTCAGTTTACCGTCCAGTTCAGAGAGCAGGGACTGCGCCACATCATTAGCTGGGTCACTGGTATTTCCGCTGCCGGAAGCTTCCAGGTCGGCCCTGACCTGGCTTAAGTGTTGCTGCATGGCATCCAGAACGGGCTGCACTTTCTCCAGGTAGCTATCCAGAATATCTTCAGGGATCGGGTCCAGGTTTGCGAGCAGGTAGGGCGTATCCGCGGGAACATAGGCCAACAGGTCAATAGCACCTGCGCCAGGCGGTGAAGAAAAGGTTTCTTCGTCCTTGCTGCAGGCGCCGAGCACCAATGAAGCTGTGAGTAGCAAGAGGATAAATCGCAGATGGGTCATTTCAGTTTTCCATTCAGATAACGTGTGTAAACGTGTTATACCACACTACAACACTACTATCAATGAATTTCTTCAGTGATCCAGTAACCGGTTCAGGCTTTCCAGGCGTTCCGCGGTTCCGATATCGTCCCAGGCGCCGGAATGGATTTCGCCGGTTACCAGGTGGTGGGTCATTGCGTGGCGAAGCAGGGGAACGATCGAGAATTTTCCGGCCTGGCAGGCGCTGAACAGCCTGGGGTTGTAAACGCCAATACCACTGAAAGTCAGCCGGGTACCGCCGTTTTCCCTGACCCGGGCGCCATGCAGCGCAAAATCGCCATCCGGATTGTGTGCGGGATTGGCGACCATGACCAGGTGAGCCCAGTCACATTTTACGGCCCTCAGCCGACCAAAAGGATAGTCAGTCCAGACGTCTCCGTTAATCACCAGGAAAGGGGAGGTTCCGAGCAGAGGCAGCGCCTTGTGTATACCGCCCCCGGTTTCCAGGGCCTCGGGTTGTTCATCAGACCAGTGAATATGGATACCCCACCGTCGCCCGTCGCCGAGAGCTGCAGGCAACTGGTCGCCCAGATGGCCCTGGTTGATGACGACCTCCCGAAAGCCGCCGCGTGACAGCGACTCCAGGTGATACTCGATCAGCGGTTTACCGCCTATTTCGACCAGCGGTTTGGGTATCGTATCGGTCAATGGTCGCAGGCGTTCGCCGCGACCGGCAGCCAGGATCATGGCGCGCATTCGGCTTGCTCCAGCAGTTTTCTGAATTGGTCGAATTCAGGGTACAGGGGTGTTACGTCCAGCAGGTATTGGTAGAACCGGGGAATCATTTCCACATAGCCCTGTTTGCCGTCCCGGTGTTTGAGCCGTGCGAAAATTCCGACGATTTTCAGGTTGCGCTGAAGACTCATCCAGTCGCAGGCGCGTATCCAATCCGTTTCATTGCTGTCAACCGGCAGCAAACCATGGGCTGTCTTCATCCAGTCTTCGAGCGTCTCCCGCGGCCAGGCGATGTAGCGGTCCCAAAGCAACGAGGTAAGGTCGTAACTGACCGGACCCCTGAGGCCATCCTGAAAGTCGATGATGCCCGGACCGGACTCGGTTTGCAGCAGGTTACAGGAGTGAAAATCCTTGTGCACGAACACCTGTGGCTGGGCCTTTGCGGAATCGATCAACAGCTCACACACAGATTCCCAGCAGCTGATTTCGTTGGCATTCATGGGCCTTTGCCGATGTGTTTCCAGGTACCATGATCTGAACAGATCCAGCTCCGCAGCCAGTGCGTCACTCGAGTAATCCGGCAGTCCATGGGTGTCTACCTGCCGGGCCATGGTTGCAAGCACTTCGAATAAAGCGGGAAACAGGCGACCTGCTGATGCCTCGTTAATCAGTTCGCGGTACAGGGTGTCGCCAAAATCCTCGAGCAGGCCAAAGCCTTTTTCGAGGTCGAAGTGCAGTATGGACGGCACGTTCAGGCCCGCCGACGCCAGCCGCAAGTCGATATCGACAAAGGGGCTGGAGTCTTCCTTCTCCGGCGGGGCATCCATCAGGATGACAGTTCGGCCTTCGAAAAAGAATCGAAAATAGCGCCGAAAGCTGGCATCTCCGGATACCGGTTGAAGTTCAGGAACATCAATCCCGAGAACTCTGGCCGCCCAGTCTGCAGCGGCCCGTTTCCTGTTATCAGGCGTCATTTGCGCTTCCTTGCCGTCATTCATGACTACATTCTGCCGGATTGCCGGTCGACATGAAACGGCTTGCTATTGAAACAGTACTTATATGGTACTATATGGGAATGTTAAGGATCTCAAAACTGACGGATTACGCCATTTTGCTGATGGTTGAATTGACCAGGGATGGCGAAATGTTGAGCGCGCAAGCCCTGGCGAACCGGATTCATGTAGAGGCTCCGACCGCCAGCAAAGTGTTGAAACTGCTGGCAGGGAACGGGTTGCTTGAATCCTATCGTGGTGCGAATGGTGGGTATCGGGTGAGCAGGGCCGCGTCTGACATCAGCGTGGCCGAAATAATCGCAGCAATTGAAGGGCCGATTGCCATGACGGAATGCAGTGTCGAAGCGGGTCTTTGCAGCCAGGAGGATAACTGCGACCTGCGCAGCAACTGGCAGCGCATCAGCCAGGCGGTGGCGCAGGCGCTGCGCGAAGTCAGCCTGGCCGAAATGTCGGCCCCGCAGGGTCGAAACAGCAGTCCATTGCAGATTACAACGCTGAATACTGCCTGAGCAGAAAACAAGGAAACGAACATGACCAGTGATCAGAACGTGCAGGATACGACTTCGGTCGATCATTTCGTTCAGCAAAAGTACCGCCATGGCTTCGTTACGGATATTGAATCCGAAACAGTGCCGCCCGGATTGAATGAAGACATAGTCCGCTGGATCTCAGCTCGCAAAGGCGAACCTGAATGGTTGCTGGAGTGGCGCCTGCAAGCCTATCGTCGCTGGCTGGACATGCAGGCGCCGGACTGGGCGCATTTGCAGATCGATCCGATTGATTTCCAGGCGATTTCCTACTTTTCCGCGCCCAAGTCCGATAAGGACCGACCGCAAAGCCTGGACGAGGTTGATCCCAAGCTGCTGGAAACCTATGACAAGCTGGGCGTGCCGCTGCATGAACGGGCCCGGCTGGCCGGTGTGGCGGTCGATGCCGTGTTCGACTCTGTCTCCGTGGGCACAACTTTTCGTAAGGATCTGAAAAAAGCGGGAGTGATCTTTTGTTCCTTTTCGGAAGCAGTCAAGGATTACCCCGAACTGGTGAAGAAATACCTGGGAACAGTGGTTCCTCCGCGCGACAATTTTTTTGCCGCGCTCAATTCAGCAGTATTTTCTGACGGCAGTTTCGTCTTCATTCCCAGCGGTGTGCGCTGCCCGATGGAACTGAGCACTTACTTCCGGATCAACGCGGCGGAAACCGGCCAGTTCGAACGCACGCTGATCATCGCTGAAGACAGCAGCCATGTCAGTTACCTGGAGGGCTGCACGGCCCCGATGCGTGATGAAAATCAGCTGCATGCCGCAGTGGTGGAACTGGTCGCCCTGGAAGATGCGGAAATCAAGTATTCGACCGTGCAGAACTGGTACCCCGGTGATGAAAATGGGGTAGGCGGTATTTACAATTTCGTCACCAAGCGGGGAGATTGTCGTGGTGACCGTTCAAAAATTTCCTGGACCCAGGTCGAAACCGGCTCTGCCATTACCTGGAAATATCCTTCCTGCGTGTTGCGGGGCGAGCGTTCCGTCGGTGAATTCTATTCGGTTGCACTGACCAACAATTGTCAACAGGCGGATACCGGCACCAAGATGATTCATATCGGCCGGGACACCCGCAGCAAGATCATTTCCAAGGGTATTTCCGCCGGCAGAGGGCAAAACGCCTACCGCGGCCTGGTGCGGATTTCGAAAAGTGCTGCTAACGCACGCAATTTCACGCAGTGCGATTCCATGCTGATCGGCAAAGGTTGCGGCGCACACACGTTCCCTTATATCGAAGTCGGCAATCCGTCGGCAAAAGTGGAGCATGAGGCGACCACGTCCCGGATCGGTGAAGACCAGTTGTTCTATTGCCTGCAGCGGGGGATTTCCGAAGAAGACGCCGTCTCGATGATCGTCGATGGATTTTGCAAACAGGTGTTTCGGGAATTACCGATGGAATTCGCGGTGGAGGCAAAAGCCCTGCTCGAAGTCAGTCTGGAAGGCGCTGTCGGTTAATTGAAAGTAAACAGACGCCGAAATTAAATAGACGGCGAAAAAAACAGAAGGTTTTAAGACATGTTGGAAATCAAGAATTTGCATGCCACGGTTGGCGGTAAGCCCATCCTGAAAGGCCTGGACCTGAGCATCGCGGCTGGCGAAATACATGCCATCATGGGCCCCAATGGAGCTGGAAAGAGCACGCTGGGAAACGTCATAGCAGGGCGGGACGGATACGAAGTGACCGCGGGAGAAGTGCTCTACCAGGGTAAGAACCTGCTGGAACTGGAGCCGGAAGAAAGAGCCTGCGAGGGCGTATTCCTGGCCTTTCAGTACCCGGTAGAGATTCCGGGTGTCAACAACACGTATTTCCTGCGGGCGGCACTGAATGCCCAACGAAAATACCGTGATCAGCCTGAACTGGATTCCATGCAGTTCCTGAAGCTGGTCAGGGAAAAGCTGGAAATCCTGCATATCTCCGACGACCTGCTTCACCGCGCGGTCAATGAAGGCTTTTCCGGCGGAGAAAAGAAACGTAACGAGATTTTCCAGATGGCCGTGCTGGAGCCGTCGCTGGCGATCCTGGACGAGACCGATTCCGGTCTCGATATCGACGCGCTGCGGCTGGTCGCCGAGGGTGTCAACCGGCTTCGAAGTGCTGACCGGTCGATGATCGTCGTGACACACTACCAACGCCTGCTGGATTACATCATTCCCGACGCCGTGCACGTCCTTTCCGATGGAAAAATCGTGGCGAGCGGTGACGCTCAGCTGGCCCTGAAGCTCGAGGATCAAGGGTACTCCTGGCTGGAAGATGGCGGCATCGAGGCAGTGGCAGGCTGATGACACAGATTGCATCACATCCGCTGATCGAACAGTGGGCCGAGGATTTTCGGAGCCAGCCGGATCTACCCGGCCCGGAATGGCTGCAGCAGCTGCGGCAGAGCGCTGCGGCCGAATTCATCTCGGCCGGTCTGCCGGGACGCAAAACCGAGGCCTGGAAATACACACCGCTGCGGATACTGGAACAGCGCGCGCCGGCAATGAGCCGAAAACTGACTGGAGACCACTCTGAAAGTGATTTTCCAGCCCCTGTGATTTCCGCGGAAATTCCCACCATAGACGGGTTGAACGGCTGCCTGCCCGAACAGCTGCCCGCTACACCGGCAGGGCTCGAGTTGCTCACGCTGGAAAAGGGACTCGTCACCTGCAAGGAACAGTTCGAGAAACTGATTCCTGCCATTGAAACTTCGGGTGCCAGCCGGGTATTTGCCGCACTCAACACGGCTTTCCTGCAACAGGGCCTGGTCATTCGCGTTGGCGTCAATTGCGATGCCGGTACTTTACTGCTGCGGTGGGCGTTCAACGAGGATGGAGCCAAAGCTATTGGCAACGCACGGATCGTGATTCTGCTCGAGCAAGGCGCCCGGTTGGAACTGGTGGAACAGTTCGACAGCGTGGGTGATGTGGCCGGCACCCTGAACCTGGTGACGCAGGCCGAACTTGCCGAGGGCTCTTGCCTGGTTCATACGCGCGTAATGAAAGAGTCCGATGAAGCAGTGATACTGACATCCACTGCAGTTGAGCAGGCCGCAGAAAGTTCTTATCAGTATAGTGGCTTCGATCTCGGTGGCGGCCTGGTCCGCCACGAATTCAGCAGCCGGCTGGCTGGTCCGGGCGCCAGTGCCGGGTTTGATGGAGCCTTTGTGCTCGATCGTAAAAGACACGTGGACAACCACATCAGTGTTGACCATGCGTCTGCCGGATGCAGCAGCAGTCAGTTTTTCAGGGGCGTGCTGGGTGGCAAAAGCCGGGGCGTGTTCAACGGTAAAGCCCTGATCCGGCCAGGCGCCGACGGGTCAAGTGTGCGGCAGTCCAATGCCAACCTGCTGCTGTCCGGCCTCGCGGAAGTCGATACCAAGCCGGAGCTGGAGATTTACGCCGATGAAGTCGAAGCCAGCCATGGCGCGACGGTCGGCCAACTGGACGAAGAGGCCGTTTTCTATCTCCGCTCGCGCGGCCTGAGCGATCCGATGGCCCGACGGTTGCTAACGGCCGCGTTCTGCCATGCCGTCACCGACCGGCTGGCCAACAGGGAACTGGCTGAGCAATTGTCAGCCCTGGTTGACTCAGCCATGCCGAAGTCAATGATTGGACAGGAAACCCAGGAGTGAGCAGCGCCAGAATTTTTGATGTAGGCAGCATTCGCGAGGATTTTCCGATCCTTTGCCGCGAGGTTCATGGCAAACCGCTGGTTTATTTCGATACCGCGTCGTCGGCGCAAAGGCCGCTGCAAGTCATTGGCGCGGTCGACGATTTCTATCGCCGACACAATGCGAATGTGCACCGGGGAGTGCATAGCCTGAGCCAGGAGGCTACTGATCTGTACGAAGGTGCCCGCGGCAAGCTTGCCCGATTCATCAATGCCAACTCAGAACGGGAGATCGTGTTTACCCGTGGAACCACGGAGGCGGTCAACCTGGTGGCACAGAGCTTCCTGCGGCCCCGGTTGCAACCGGGCGATGAAATCCTGGTGTCTCACATGGAACATCATGCCAATATCGTTCCCTGGCAAATGCTGTGCGAGCAGACCGGTGCGGTTTTGAAAGTGATCCCGATCAACAACCGGGGTGAGCTGGAGATGGAGGCATTACCGGGGCTGCTGAGTGAGCGGGTCAAGTTGCTCGGACTGGTGCACATATCCAATGCCCTGGGCACGATAAACCCGGTGGCAGAGGTCTGCAGGCTGGCAAAGTCGTGGGACATCCCGGTGCTTATCGACGGCGCGCAAGCAATACCGCACGGGCCGGTCGATGTACAGGCGCTGGGTTGTGATTTCTATTGCCTGTCGGGACACAAGATGTACGGCCCTACCGGGATCGGGGCCCTGTGGGCCCGCGAAGCCACGCTCGAAGCGATGCCTCCCTGGCAGGGCGGCGGCGAAATGATTCTGAAGGTGACCTTCGAGCAATCAACCTGGAACGATGTACCGGCCAAATTCGAAGCAGGCACGCCACATATTGCCGGAGCAGTAGGACTGGGTGCCGCCGTTGACTACCTCTCATCTTTCGATCCCGTCGAAATGGTCTCGCATGAAAAGCAGGTGCTGGACTATGCCACCGGGAAACTGGAGGAGATTGATGGCCTGAGAATCATCGGCACGGCCGGGAACAAGGCGGGTGTCATCAGCTTTATCATCGATGACATTCATCCCCACGACCTGGGCACGGTGATTGATCATCACGGCATTGCGCTCAGGACCGGCCACCATTGCGCCATGCCGGTCATGCAGTTTTTCGGCGTCCCGGCCACCGCCAGGGTTTCGTTCGGGCTTTACAACACCCGGCAGGAAGTGGACGCGTTGATCGAGGCCCTGCACAGCACCCGCGGCATGTTCGCCTGAATCAATCCATCGCCAGTTCGATGTGCGTGACGCGCTGAAACCCTCGCGGAAGTTTGCGGCCACGGTGGGCGCGGTCGCCGCTGAAATGTTCGATGTCTTTAGCACTCATTCGCAGGTAGCGCTGGCCTGCCCAGACCAGGATTTCCTGTTTTGCAGCCATCACGGTCAGGCCAACCATGGACTCTTCTCCAGCCTTCAGGCGTTTGGGCGGGATGTTGATCAGTTTGTTGCCCTTGCCTTTGGCCAGTTCAGGCACGTCCTGCAGCGGAAAGGCCAGCAGGTAGCCGTCAGTAGTGGCGCAAACCACCAGGATCGATGCCGCGTCCGATGAACCCTCAATGTCAGGTAAAACGGCGGGCATTACCGGGATTGCCCCCTCGGGGACCGACAATACGGCCTTGCCGGCCTTGACGCGACTGTGGAGGTTCCCCAGTTCTGTCACGAAGCCATAGCCAAAAGAACTGGCGAGAAGGATTTTTTGCGCGGCCGGGCCCGCCAGCGTGTACAGGAATCGTTCACCTGCCGGAATCGTAAAGCGGCTGGACAACGGCTCGCCGAGACTGCGGGCAGATGGCAGGCTGTGCGCGGACAGCGAGAATGCCCTGCCTCTCGAATCAAGAAAAACCGCCTGTTCATTGCTGCGTCCACGGGCGGAGTGCTGATATTCGTCTCCGGCCCGGTAGTTGATGGTCGTTGGATCAATGTCATGCCCCTTGGCGGCGCGAACCCAACCGGAGCGCGACAGCACGATCGTCGATGGCTCAGAAGGAATCAGGTCTTCCTGGCGCAGCGCCTGGGCAGCTTCCCGGCGAACCAGGATCGAGCGCCGTTCATCTCCGAAGGTCTCGGCGTCCTCGAGCAATTCCTTTTTGATCAACGTTTTGAGCCTGGCTTTCGAGCCGAGGAGTTTCTCCAGTTCAGCGCGTTCATCGGACAGCAGATCCTGCTCATCACGGATCTTCATTTCTTCCAGCTTGGCGAGATTCCTCAGCTTCAGTTCGAGGATGGCTTCCGCCTGGGTTCCAGTGATGCTAAAACGCTTCATCAGCACGGGTTTCGGCTTGTCCTCATGGCGAATAATGTGAATCACTTCATCGATATTGAGATAAGCGACCAGCAGGCCTTCCAGGATATGCAGCCGGTCCACGACCTGGTCGAGCCTGTGGTTGAGACGCCGCACCACGGTATCCATCCGGAAACTGAGCCATTGTTTGAGCAGATCTTTGAGGTTGAGCAGCTGGGGCTTGCCACTGATCCCAATAATGTTCAGGTTGACGCGGTAGTTCCTTTCCAGGTCGGTAGTCGCGAACAGGTGGTTCATCAGCTGTTCGAGATCGACGCGATTGGAACGCGGTACGATCACCAGGCGCGTCGGGTTTTCGTGGTCGGACTCATCTCTCAGGTCTTCTACCATCGGCAGTTTCTTGGCCTGCATTTGCGTGGCGATCTGCTCCAGGATCTTGGCAGGTGAAGCCTGGTGGGGCAGCGCGGTAATAACGATTTCGCCATTTTCCCTTTCCCAGACAGCGCGCATCTTGACCGAGCCGTTGCCCGTTTCATAGATCGCCTGCAAGTCTTCAGCTGGAGTGATGATCTCCGCGTCGGTGGGGTAGTCCGGGCCCCTGACATGTTCACACAGTTCGGCGACGGTCGATTTAGGACTTTCCAGCAGGCGAATACAGGCGGACACAACCTCGCGCAGATTGTGCGGTGGAATGTCAGTGGACATGCCAACCGCGATGCCGGTACTGCCATTGAGAAGAACGTTTGGCAGGCGCGACGGCAGCATCAGCGGTTCTTTCAGCGTGCCGTCGAAGTTTGGCCCCCAGTCAACGGTTCCCATGCCCAGTTCACGCAACAGTGTCTTGGCGTAAGGCGTCAACCGGGACTCCGTGTAGCGCATGGCTGCGAATGACTTGGGATCGTCGGGCGATCCAAAATTTCCCTGGCCATCGACCAGTGGGTAGCGAAAAGCGAAAGGCTGGGCCATCAGCACCATGGCCTCATAACAGGCGGAATCGCCGTGTGGGTGGAACTTGCCGATGACATCGCCGACCGTTCGGGCAGATTTCTTGTGTTTCGAGCTGGCGCTCAGACCGAGCTCGCTCATTGCGTAAATGATGCGCCGCTGAACCGGCTTCAAACCATCGCCAACATGCGGCAGCGCCCGGTCGAGAACGACATACATGGAGTAATCCAGGTAGGCTTTCTCGGCATAATCCTTGAGAGGTATCTGTTCGTGGTCGGAAAAAGACTGGGTAATCTCGGTCATGGTTTGTTGTCAACTCTTGGCCCCACCAGCATGGGGATGAAAACGATGGAAAACAGGGTGAATGAAACCATCCATAGTACGCCGGCAACCGTGATCCAGAACTGGTAATTGTATGGATCGACCAGCGGGAAAAATACCCGGACCGCCGTGGTCAGGACCATGCAAAAAAGCAGTAAAGTCATGACCGGCGGGGCCTGGTGAACATTCCTGCCGGTATGGCCCAGGGTAACCCGTGCCATCATGCTGACGGTCACGATGCCGATGCCGCCAACGGCGAAAGCATGTACGTGGATGTAATCAGGTAACGTCGTCAATGGCGAAAGGGCACGCAACAGAAAGCCCAGGTTAATCATGATGAAAGACGCGAACAGACCCCAGAGCAAGGGTTTCTGCCAGATGCCCAATGTGTGCCAGCCATTGACGCGGATGGAATTTGAAACCAGCAGAGCTGCCGCCAGCAGCGCCCCCGCAATGCTTTGCGGAAAGGCCAGTTCGCAGACCAGGAACAGCGGGTAAAAGATGTAAGTGGCGATGTCGTTCCAGCGGGCGTTCTTGAGTTCCACTTCGTAACCGACCCCTCTCTGGGTGAAAAAAGGGATGACTCGCCGGCCCATGAAAAGCACCAGGCCCAGCACGATGTAGAGTCCGCCATAGATTCCGAGGTGAACGCCGGATTCCAGCAGACCCGCTGCGCCGAGATAGAATGCCAGGTTGCTCAGCAGCAGCAATGACAGGATCAGCAAAACAGGGATCTGGCGTTTTTGCCGGGCTTTGATAATGGGCCGGCAGATGGCGAATCCGGTCGCCAGCAGAAAGACCAGGTCGGCAGCGGCGGCGTAAACCAGGTAAGGGGTTCCGGGGGCCATCAACAGCCGGGCGATGACCCAGGGCGCAAATACCCAGGCGAGGCTGGCTCCTGCGGCAGTTTTTTCGCCGGTCCAGTTCCAGGCTGCCGTCAGCAGAAAGCCGGCGACGATGGCCATCGAGTATCCGTAAATCATTTCATGCGCATGCCACTGAAACATGGATAACCCGTCCAGTTGCAGTTGCAGACCAAACCGGTACACGCCCAGCCACATGGCCATCGTAAAGATGGCAAACAGGGATGCTGCGAGGAAGAACGGGCGAAAACCACGCAACCAGAGGGCACTGTCGATCAGTTTGCTCCCTTGAACAACCGGCGAGTGTCGAAGTAGATATGGTCACTGGCGATTTTTCCATCCCGGAAGGTGAAAAACTCTGCGCCCTCTATTACTACGCCGTTGATGCCGGTGAACTTGACGATGATCGCGGCCCGGTCGCCCTCGATCAGGGTCTCGCGCAAGTCAAGATGTGCGATGAAAGGAGACGTCTCATTGAGGTAATTGCGGACTTCCGCTTCGCCGATGGTCGGTTCAGCCATCATCGGCCCGGACATAATGACATCTTCGGTGAGTGGGATCTGGCTGGCGTCATTGCGGTTGATTGCATCGATAAACAGGTTGATCGCCCGTTCGATTTCAGTTCTTTGGCTCATCAGTTTTCTCCTCAGACAGTCGCCAGGTTTCCTTTATCTTCAAGCCAGGCTTTTCTATCGGGCGCCCGTTTCTTGCCCAGCAGCATGTCCATCACACGGGTCGTTGCCGAGTGACTTTCAACCGTCAGCTGAACCAGCCGGCGGGTATCGGGATCGACCGTGCTCTCGCGCAGCTGCAAAGGGTTCATTTCACCCAGGCCCTTGAAGCGGGTTTCCATTACCTTGCCCTTCTTTTTCTCCGCCACGATACGTTCGTGGATGCCTTTTCGTTCCTCGTCGTCCAGCGCATAAAAGGTTTCTTTGCCGACATCGATCCTGAACAGCGGTGGCATGGCGACGAACACATGTCCGGTCTCGACCAATGCCGTAAAGTGCTTCAGAAACAGCGCCGCCAGCAAGGTCGCAATATGCAGGCCATCCGAGTCGGCGTCCGCCAGGATTATGATCTTGCCATAACGCAGCCCACTGATCTGGCTGGAACCGGGGTCCACCCCGATAGCGACCGAGATATCATGGACTTCCTGGTTGCTCAGGACTGATTCAGATTCCACTTCCCAGGTATTCAGAATCTTGCCGCGCAGCGGCAGGATGGCCTGGAACTCACGGTTGCGTGCCTGTTTGGCCGATCCTCCTGCCGAATCCCCTTCCACCAGGAACAACTCTGTCCAGGACAGATCCTGCGACGTACAGTCGGCCAGTTTGCCGGGCAGGGCAGGTCCCTGGGTGACTTTCTTCCGCACCACTTTGCGGGCGGATTTCATGCGTTTCTGCGCATTGCTGATCGCCAGCTGGGCGATGGCCTCGCCCTCGGTGACATTCTGGTTCAGCCAGAGACTGAATGAATCCTTGATGACACCGGAAATGAACGGCACACAGGCGCGTGAAGAGAGCCGCTCTTTGGTCTGCCCACTGAACTGAGGGTCGGATAGCTTGACCGACAGTATGTAGCTGATTTTTTCCCAGATATCGTCCGGTGTGAGTCTCAGCCCCCGCGGCAAAAGATTGTGATGTTCACAAAACTCCCGGAGCGCATCGACCAGCCCGGTTCGCAAGGCGTTTACATGAGTCCCACCCTGAGCCGTGGGGATCAGGTTGACGTAGCTTTCCTGCAACTGCCCGCCTTCCGGCAGCCAGCACAGCGCCCAGCTGACCTCTGAGTCCGAGCCTTTCATTTCACCGTTGAATGGTTGTTCCGGCAGACAGCCATAGCCCAGCAATTCCGACTGCAGGTAGTCAGTCAGGCCCTCGTGGTAGCACCATTCTTCTTTCTCCCCGGACTTGTCGATGGTCAGCGTAACGGTCAGGCCGGGGCAAAGTACGGCCTTGGCCCGCAGCAGGTGGCGCAGCCGTTTGAGTGAAAAATGGGGAGAGTCAAAATAGGAGGGGTCGGGCCAGAAACGGATCCGCGTACCCGTATTGCGTTGGCCGACGGTGCCCACTTCTTCCAGTTCGCTGGTTTTTTCACCAGCGGCGAACGCCATGTAGTGCTCGGCCCCGTCACGCTTGATCCAGATTTCCAGTTTCTCAGAGAGCGCGTTAACCACCGACACACCCACGCCGTGCAAACCGCCGGCATATTGATAATTCTGGTCGGAAAATTTTCCGCCGGCATGCAGCTTGGTAAGGATCAGCTCCACCCCGGGTATGCCCTGTTCGGGGTGAATATCGACCGGCATACCGCGGCCGTCATCCAGAACTTCCACCGAACCGTCTTCGAATACGATGACGGAAACCTGGCCTGCATGTCCGGCCAGCGCTTCATCCACGCTGTTGTCGATGACTTCCATCGCCAGGTGGTTTGGCCGGGCCGTGTCGGTATACATGCCCGGTCGCCGTTTGACGGGCTCCAGGCCAGTCAGGACTTCAATGTCTTCTGCGCGGTATTTGTTGCTCATCCTATTTTCGTGTCGGTCACCGACTTACTGGCGGCGCAAGGGATGTTCACCTGTTTACCAATGGTTTTCAAGTGGCTTGTGGATAACGTACAATGTGGTTCCAGAACTTCTCCAATAATTTTACATTCATCTGGCACGTTACAGACACAGGGTTCTGGCATGGCATCACTTATTTTTGTTACCGGCGGCGTGGTTTCCTCACTCGGGAAAGGCCTGTCGGCGGCGGCCCTGGCGGCCATTCTCGAGTCACGCGGCCTGAAGGTTACGCTGGTCAAGCTCGATCCCTATATCAATGTCGATCCCGGCACGATGAGCCCGTTTCAACATGGTGAAGTGTACGTAACCAACGACGGCGCTGAAACAGATCTCGACCTGGGGCACTATGAGAGATTCGTTCGCACGCGCATGGGTCAGCTGAACAACTGTACCACCGGACGAATTTACAGCAACGTTATTGCCAAAGAGCGGAAAGGCGATTACCTCGGCGCCACCGTGCAGGTGATTCCTCATGTAACCGATGAAATCAAGGATTGGGTGCGCCGCGCAGCAGAAGGTTTCGATGTGGCCATGATCGAGATTGGTGGCACGGTGGGTGATATCGAATCCCTGCCATTCCTGGAAGCGATCAGGCAACTCGGCGTCGAATACGGGCGTAACGCCATGTTTATGCACCTGACGCTGGTCCCCTTTCTGCGGGCTGCCAATGAAATCAAGACCAAGCCGACCCAGCATTCCGTCAAGGAATTGCGCTCGATCGGCATTCAGCCGGACATTCTGCTGTGCCGTTCCGAGTTTGAACTGTCGGAATCTGAAAGGGCCAAGATCGCGCTGTTCACCAATGTACCCGAAAAGGCCGTCATCACTGCGCTGGATGCCAGAAACAGCATTTATGACATTCCCATCATGTTGCACGAGGAACATCTTGACGACATCGTGGTGGAAGGATTCGGGCTGGAAGACAAGGTCGGCCCGGCCAATCTCGATGATTGGCTGCGCGTTGTAGACCGCACCGTAAATACGCTGCACGAAGTGACCGTCGCCGTGGTCGGCAAATACGTCGAACATCACGATGCCTACAAATCATTGACCGAAGCGATTGTCCATGGTGGATTGCAGCAGCGCATCAAGGTCCAAATCCGCAGGTTGGAATCAGACGACCTGGTAGATAACGACCTGTCACTTCTGGATGATGTCGACGCGATCCTGGTACCGGGTGGGTTTGGAGAGCGGGGTTTCGAAGGAAAGGTGAACGCCATCCGGCATGCCCGCGAGAACAATGTGCCTTACCTTGGGATCTGCTACGGGATGCAGGCGGCAGCGGTCGAATTTGCCCGCAACGTCTGCGGCCTGGAAGGCGCAAACACGACTGAAATCGATCCGGCTACCCCGCATCCCGTCATCGGCCTGATAACCGAATGGCTGGATGCCTCCGGAAAATTGGAGCAACGGGACGAGCAATCCGACCTGGGGGGCACCATGAGGCTGGGTGGCCAGGAGTGTCGCCTGCGTGATGGATCCCTGGCGCGCAGGCTTTACGGCAAGGAAATTATCACCGAACGCCACCGCCACCGTTACGAGTTCAACAACCGCTACCGTGATATATTCCAGAAGCATGGCATGGTGTTGTCAGGAATGTCGATGGACGAAACCCTGGTAGAGATCATCGAGATTGCTGATCATCCCTGGTTCCTGGCTTGCCAGTTTCATCCTGAATTCACTTCCAGCCCGCGTGACGGCCACCCGTTGTTCACCGGCTTTATCGAAGCAGCCCTGCGCCAGCAACAGGGTGAATTGCCGCAGGGAGTAGTGCAATTGTGAAACTGTGCGGCTTCGAAGCCGGACCCGATCACCCTTTTTTCCTCATTGCCGGGCCTTGCGTGATCGAGTCCGAGCAACTGGCAATTGACACGGCCGGCGCGCTGAAAGAAATCTGTTCGCGGCTGGAAATTCCGCTGGTTTATAAATCGTCTTTCGACAAGGCCAATCGCACATCGGGAGACAGCTTCAGAGGCCTGGGTGTCGATGAAGGGCTGCGAATTCTCGCCGAAGTCAAGCGGCAGGTGGGATTGCCCGTTTTGACGGATGTCCACGAAGATACCGATATCAGCGCCGTTGCCACCGTGGTAGACGTCATGCAAACCCCGGCCTTTCTGTGCCGCCAGACCAACTTCGTGCGCCGTGTCGCTTCGGCCGGTATTCCCGTCAACCTGAAGAAAGGGCAGTTCCTCAGCCCCTGGGAAATGAAGAACGTGGTTGCAAAAGCGCGTTCAACCGGCAACGAGAAAATCTTGGTGTGTGAACGTGGCGCGTCCTTTGGTTACAACAACCTGGTTTCGGACATGCGTTCCCTGGCTGTGTTGCGTGAAACCGGCTGTCCTGTTGTTTTCGATGCCACCCACTCCGTCCAGTTACCCGGAGGGCAGGGCGGGTCGTCCGGAGGCCAGCGTGAGTTTGTACCCGTGCTCGCCCGGGCGGCTGTCGCAGTGGGCGTTGCCGGCCTGTTCATGGAAACCCATCCCGAACCGGACAGCGCGATGAGCGACGGTCCGAATGCATGGCCACTTGGCCAGATTGAAGGGCTGTTGGAAACACTCAGAGAACTCGATGCCGTCAGCAAGCGAAACGCGCTGATGACTTAACTCAACACGTAAAAGAAAAGGATTATTGATGTCAGAAATTAAATCGATTCATGCCCGGGAAATTCTCGATTCGCGTGGCAACCCGACGCTGGAAGCCGAAATCACCCTCGATTCAGGCGCTTTCGGACGGGCAGCTGTGCCTTCCGGGGCTTCCACCGGCGCCCGCGAAGCCATTGAGCTGAGGGATGGGGACATGCAGCGTTATGGCGGTAAAGGTGTCATGCAGGCTGTCGAAAACGTCAACGGTACTATCGCCCGGGCCCTGACCGGCTTTGACGCAGGCAACCAGGCGGCGCTCGATGCCACGTTGATCGAACTGGACGGCAGCCCCAACAAAGCGAACCTGGGTGCCAACGCCCTGCTGGGCGTGTCGCTGGCGGCAGCCCATGCGATGGCGGCTGAAGAAGGACAGCCGTTATGGGCCCATCTTGCACAAAGTGACGAATTATTGCTGCCCGTGCCGATGATGAACATCATCAATGGTGGTGCCCATGCTGATAATAGCGTGGATATGCAGGAATTCATGATCCTGCCCTGGGGCGTCGGTTCTTTCCGGGAATCACTGCGTTGTGGCGTTGAAATCTTCCACTCCCTGAAATCTGTTTTGAACGGTAAAGGCCTGAACACGGCGGTGGGTGACGAAGGCGGATTTGCCCCTGACCTGCCATCCAACGAGGCGGCGGTGGAGACGATCCTGGAGGCGATTGAAAAATCCGGTTACCGCGTCGGGCAGGACGTCAGCCTGGGACTCGACGT
>Ga0316194_10000125_pt1 | contig 40851 bp, 36 predicted proteins | sample CroRivsedime1_MG_FD_204936 | JGI IMG/M metagenome (GOLD analysis project Ga0316194, IMG submission 204936) | Coastal sediment microbial communities from Maine, United States - Cross River sediment 1 | ecosystem: Environmental > Aquatic > Marine > Coastal > Sediment | place: USA: Maine...
GGCCAGGGCAAACCCGGGACCGGAATGACGTACGGGCTAGCGCCGCCAATGCGTCGCCGCGTGATGTCGTCCTGTCGCCAACCGTAGTTGCCCCACTGGTCGATTTGCACTCGGACGAATCGCCCGAGCTCCCAGCCCCCGCGAAGCCATTGCGCAACGTTGTACATTACCTTAGCCGGGTCGTTGCGTCCGTCGCCGAGACCCCAGGCCCGCGCGTCCGAGCGCACGTCGAGCCCGAGGTCGATGCCTACGGCGATCCCCGTCACGCGCGGGAAGACGCGATGGCTCTCCCATTCTTGCGAAGGCGCATCGATCTTCCAGAAGTTGTATCCGATGCGTGGCTCGAACACCCAAGTGTTGGCGGGGCGCGCAAAACTACTCGACGTGGTGCTGCGATCGCCGAACCACCAGCGGCGAGCCGAGGCGATCACCTCGATGGTCTGGTGCTTTCCCGGGTACCATTGGAGCTTGGTGTTGAGCAGCGCATAGCTCGCTCTGATCCCGAACTCATCAATGCGAACGCCCTGCTTGAAGTAGTCGTTCAGTAGCTGCGAAATCACCGCCTCGCCTTCGAGAAACGCAAAGAACGCGAGCCGATTTTTCGCGAATGAGAGTCGCTCGATTCCGACATGGAGTTTCGTCGTATTGTAGAAGAGCCGAAGGTCGCCACCCCCGACGATTCCCTTCCCGACGCTGTCGAAGCTCGCCCAGCCATGCCCGGTGAGCTGATTGTCGAGCCCGGGCGCGAAGTTGAACTCGCCGCCACCAAGCGCCGAGGCATGCCAGTTCTCCGGCTCCGCCCCCGCCGCGGAGGGCCCGAGCGCGCCACCCATCAAGGCCAAACCGATCGCTGCCGCCAGCCGCCGCATCAACATAGCGGCGAGCCTAGTGGACGCGCCCCCGCAAGACCACGCGACCTCGCCCTGTTCGAAACAGCTGACAAGCGCCAGCGTTCGCGATACATGCCCCGGGTGACCGCCTCCAAGCGCCACTTGCTTTGGATCTTGCCCCTCTTGGCGGCGCTTGGCTTTGGAGGTTGGTGGCTCTTCCTTCGCACAGAAGGCCCACGCGTCGAAGCGCTGAGGCCTGTGCGCCGTCCGATGGTGCAGACCATCGTGACCTCCGGACGGGTCGTTCAGCGTCGGCAGTCGAAGTTAGGCGCGATGGTCGCGGGCACAGTCGCCGAGGTACGCGTCGACGATGGGGATCGAGTCGAAGCCGAGGCCTTGCTCGTGCGTCTCGCCGATGAAGACGCGCTTGCCAATCTTGCGGAAGCCGAGGCGTCCGTGTCCGAGGCGGAAGCCCGGCTCGCGCGTGTGCAGAGCTTTGGTAGGCGAATGGCGGAGCAGACGCTCCGGCAGGCCAGCATCGAAGCCAAGCAAGCGGAGATCGAGTTTCGTCGTCAGCAGGCGCTCTCGGGGACGGGCGCAGTCAGCGAGCTCAGCTTCGAGCGTGCGCGCCGTGATCGCGATCAGGCGCGGAGTCGCCGCATCTCCGCCTCACTCGAAGTCGCCGCAGCCGCACCCAAGGGAAGCGACATGGCGGTAGCTGCCGCCGCGCTCTCGCGAGCGGAGGCACGGCTCAGCGCCGCGCAGGTCGCTTTGGAACAAACCCGCATCCGCGCGCCGCTCCCCGGTGTCGTTCTCAAGCGCCACGTCGAGCGCGGCGAGGTCGTTCAGCCGGGAGAGCCACTCGTGACATTCGCTGGCGATGGTCCGCTCCAAGTTCGTATCCAGCCTGACGAGTCGAATCTCGCCCTCCTTCGTGTCGACCAGCGCGCGTTGGTGTCTTCGGAAGCCTTCCCTGAGCAGCGCCTCGAGGCATCGGTCAGCCGAATCGCCCCTTCCGTCGACCCCCTGCGCGGCACGGTCGAAGTCGACTTGGACATCGACGACGAATCGGACCTCCGACCCGACATGACCATGACCGTCGAGATCGAAGTCGGCCGCACCGAAAGCGCGCTGGTTCTGCCGAGCTGGGCGATCCACGACCTCGGGAGCGACACTCCCTGGGTCCTGGTGGTTGAGGAAGGCGAAGCACAACGCCGCGACGTAGAGCTCGGTCTCGAGGGAGACGACGCCGTAGAGATCATCGCCGGCCTCGCCGAAGACGAGCGCGTGGTCTCTCCGTCGCTTCCTATCGAGGAGGGCGACCCCGTCCGAATGCGTAAGCCGGAGAGCGACTAGTGCTTGCGCTTCAACTTGCATGGAGGTTCCTGCGAGAAGGCCGAACTCAGTCGCTACTCATCCTCGCCGGCGTGACCATCGGAATTGCAGCGTTCGTGTTCGTTTCGGCGATCATCCAAGGCCTCCAAGTCAACCTCCTCGAGCAAACCCTCGGAAGCCAGGCGCACATCACCGTGGCTCCCGAGGAAGCCACTCCGCGCGCACTCATGGCGGAGCCCGGCGTCGAGTTTGCTCGACGTGTCGAGCCCGCCGAGCCGCGTCGGCGATCCTTCGATCAATGGCAGCGAGCCGTTCGACGCGTCGAGGCAACGGACGGCGTGGTCGCGGTCTGCCCGAAAGTGAGCGGCTCCGCGCTTGCCTACCGAGGCGCCGCTGAAGAGGCGGTCAAAGTCGTCGGGGCAGACGCCGCGCGCCTCCGCCGCATCGTTAACATCCCCGCAAATATCGTCGAAGGCGTCTATCGACTCGGCGGCGACGAAGCGCTCATCGGCACGAGCCTCGCGGACAAGCTCGCCGCCCGCGTCGGCGATCCGATCCGGGTGCAAAGTGGCGAGCGCGAAAGCGTCCTTCGCATCGCGGGCATCTTCGACATCGGCAACGAAATGGTCAACGGCCGCTGGTTGGTGACCTCGCTCCGGAACGCCCAGACGCTCCTCGGCCGCATCGGAGACATCACGGAGATCGACGCGCGTGTCGCCGAGGTCTACGACGCCGAGAGGATCGCACGCGAGGTCGAACGCCGCACAGGCGTCCCCACCGAAAGCTGGATGGAGCGCAATCGCGATCTACTCACGGGTCTCCGCTCGCAGGACGCCTCGACGACGATGATTCGCGTCTTCGTCCTACTCGCGGTCGCCATGGGCATCGCGAGCGTGCTGAGTGTCAGCGTCGTGCAGCGACGCGGTCAGATTGGAATCCTCCGCGCAGTCGGCACCTCTCGGCGAATCGTGCTCGGCATCTTTCTCTGGCAGGGCGTCCTATTCGGGCTAGTCGGCGCCTTGCTAGGGGCGTTGGTCGGGGGCCTCGCCGGCGAGCTCATCGAGTCCAGCGCGCTCTTCGACATCACGGTGACTCCCCGCCTCTTGCTCACCGCGCTCGCCGTATCGATCGCAACCGGCGTCATGGCGGCTTACCTGCCCGCGCGCCGAGCCGCGCGCCTCGACCCCGCCGCCGCGATTCGAGGCGACGGATGACTTCAGATGCACCGCTCCTCGAGCTCGAGGGCATCTGCAAGTCGTACGGAGAGGGTCTGAAGACCGAGGTGCTTCACGGGGTCGACCTCTCGATCCACAAAGGGGATGTAGTCGCACTCGTCGGCCCCTCGGGCTCCGGAAAGAGCACCTTACTCAATCTGATTGGCCTCCTCGATAGTCCCACCGCCGGACGAATCGCCATCGAAGGCGAGGCAGCCGAGCACCTCGACGATCGCGACCTCACACAGCTCCGCGGCAACAAGCTCGGCTTCATCTTTCAATCCCATCACCTCCTGCCCGGCCTCAGCGTCATCGAGAACGTCATGCTTCCGAGCGCCGCCTCGCGGGGAGGCTTTCGACCCGACATGAGGGCGCCGGCAAAGGCGCTGCTCGACGCGGTTGGCCTTGGCGATTGGACCGAAGCCTTGCCCCGACAGCTTTCCGGCGGCATGCAGCAACGCGTCGCGGTGGCACGCGCACTGATCAACGACCCCCCGCTCGTCCTCGCTGACGAGCCCACAGGCAATCTCGACACCGAAACATCGGACCAGGTCTTCGCTCTCCTTCGTCAACGTAACGTCGAGCGCGAAACCGCCTTCCTCATTGTCACCCACAACCCAGCGCTCGCCCGTCGATGCGACCGTGTCGTCGAGCTCGTCGACGGCCGGGTCGTCTATGAGGGTCTGCCCTCAGGCATGAAGAGCGAAGACTGAACCCGCGCCCCTGCACATCAGCAAAGGACACAAGCCCCATGAATCAAGCCCTCATTCTCTGGCCACTCCTCGTTCAGGTGCTCCTCGTCCTCGTGCTCTTCATTCGTCTCGGCACCGTCAAGGATCGAGCGCGCGCCGCCGGCGCCATCGACCCGCTGGCCACTGCCCTCGACAACGACGCCTGGCCGAACGACGTCCGCCAGGTCGCCAACAACATGCGCAACCAGTTCCAGGTCCCCGTGATCTTCTTCGTCCTGGTGCTTGCCCTGTTCGCACTCGGCGCCGCGGACCTCATCGCTCTCGTCGTAGCCTGGCTCTTCGTCGCGCTTCGCATCGTGCACAGCTACATTCACATCGGCTCGAACTACGTCCCGAACCGAACGCGCGTCTTCAAGCTGAGTGTCCTGTGCACCCTCGTCCTCGCGGCGCTGCTCGCCCGTGCCCTCTTCCACGCCACCCTCGGCTAGTCCGAGCACGGATTGCAAGTCCGCGGGCACCTGGTCGGCACAGTCAATCGAGCCTCGGAATCCGTTCGACCAAAACGCCCAGTCCAGGTATCGTCGCCGCCATGCCCGGAATGAAAAGGCGCGCGATTGCGTTTACGCATCGAACTGCACTCTCTACCCTGAGCTCGGTGCTTCTCCTTGCCCTTGGCGGTGCTGGCTGCGGCAGCGACGGCTCTGCCTCGAACACCGGCCCTGGTGACGACCCCTTCGTGCCCGAGGCCTACGGTGAATGGTTGAAGTTTGAGCCAGAGGGCGCCGTCTGCGCGAACGGCTCGCAGTACAAGTACTTCGTCAATTTCTCCGAGACCTCGGACAACCTGGTCATCTTCCTCGAAGGCGGCGGCGCATGCAGCAGCTACGCGAGCTGTGCAGGCGGCGGGCCCTTCAACACGGACTGCATTAAGGAAGCGCCGGGCACCGAGTGCATCCGGGACGACTACCCGGCCGCTTATCTTCGCGTAGAGGCACTTGCCCCGCTCACCGTCATTACGGAGCCGCTCGGCGTCATCGATGGAAACGTACCCGTCGAACTCGCCTATCCGCCGCTAGCCTCCAACACCGACATCAATCCGATGGGCGACTGGAACAAGGTCTTCATCCCTTACTGCACCGGCGACACCTACCTCGGTAGCCGCGTCAACACCTATGTCGACCCCGACGGCGTCGGTCCCGATGTCGAGTTCCATCACATGGGCCATCAGAACATGCTGATCGTCATCGAAGAGATCGATCGCATGTTCGCTGAGATTCCGAAGATGATGGTCGGCGGCTGCAGCGCCGGCGGCGTGGGCTCCCTCAACAATTACCCCTTCATCCGCGATGGCATCGGTGGCGTCGGCCAGAGCTACCTCTTGGCCGACAGCGGACCCATCGTCCCGAGGCTCTTGCCCAATGGCTCGCCCAGCAACCAAATCGGCCTCACCCTGGTGCAACCCCTTTGGGGCGTCGACACCCTCATCAATTCGCTCCCCTTGGGCTCCGAGCGAGTCGCCAACGACTTTGGGGAGGTGAATGCCGTGGTCGCCGAGCTCTTCCCGGAAGATCGCCTCGCCGTCTCCATCTTCGAGCGCGACTACAACTTCACCGTCGCGGTCTACGGGGGCGCCTTCCCGATCTTTGCCGATCCGGAAACCTCGGTAAACACCGGCGCCGGCCGCACTGAAATCTACCGACTCACTTCGGAAGACCTGGGCGCCCTCCGCCTGCGTCTCGATGATTTCGAGAACCTCGCCTACTACATGCCGTACTACCGGAACACGAACACGAGTCACTGCCTCACCGTCACCGGCCTTGAAGACGTCGGCGCCTCCGAGCTCGACTTCATCAATGCGTTCCTGGAGGACCCCTCCGAAGCCACCTGGACCGGCACCGAAATCGAGACGGATGCTGGCACGGTGACCTACAAGAACTTCATCGAGACTCTCCTCGACGATGAGGCCCCGCTTGAGAGCTACTACGAGGGCACGTGCGAGGGTAAGTTCCAAGTCTGCGCCCTCGACTGCGAAGCCTATGACGAAGTCATGTGCGAAGCCGCCGTGCAGTAGCTCACGAGCCGCCGCCTAACCCGAGAGCGCCACCGAGTGCCCGACGTATTCAGGCGCCAGCGTCGCATCTGCAAGAAACTGGGCGACGCCTTTGCGCGAGATCTTCCACTCACGCACCTCGCCTTCCGATGACGCGAACGGCAGGCCCTCGCTCTCCTCATCGGTAAGGTGCACCGGCTGGGCGAGCACCCAATCGACTCCGCTCTCACGCACCTCGAGCTCCTGCACCTCCGTGTCGGCGATCTGCGGCTTCAGCAATAAGCTGAAGAACAAGCGCTCGACCCAGCGCAAACTACCGCGCGTCTCCCCGACCCCATACGACGACTGGACGACGAGTCGGCGGACGCCGTGCTTACGCATCGCCGCGATCACGTTGCGGGTGCCGGCGGACCGCACATCGAGTGGGGTTCGCGCCGTCCCGAACAAACGAACCCGCAGCGGGTTCTCGGTGATGCCGAGGGTGACGACCACGGCATCGTGCCCTGCCACGGCCCGCTCGATGTCGTCGGGATTCGTCGCGTCCCCGTTTAGCGGGGTCACCCGGTCCGACGGATGCCCGAGTGCTTCGGCATGCCGCGAGAGCGCTGTCACCCGGTGCCCACGCTCGACTAGGGCGTCGATCGTGGCCCGACCCGTGCCGCCCGTTGCCCCAACCACCAGTACTTTCTTTGATTCTTCCATGAGTGCCTCCTTGTGAGGACCACTCTGCCGCCAGCGTTGACATGAGGGAAATGACTTGTTTCTATGGAGGCATGAGTACTACTCATGACCTTCTCGACCTCCACGCCATCGACCTCAACCTCCTGGTCGCCCTCGACGCCTTGGCGCGCGAGCGAAGCGTCACGAGAGCCGCCGAGCGGGCGGGCGTCACTCAGTCCGCGATGAGCCATACCTTGCGTCGCCTCCGCGAGCTCTTCGACGACCCGCTACTCGTTCGGGGTGCAGGCGGCATGGTGCTCACCCCGCGCGCCGAAGCGCTCGCCGTTCCCCTTCGAAGCGGCCTCGTCACTCTCGCCCGAACGCTCGCCGAGCCTGGGGCGTTCGATCCAGCCCATGCGAGCCGCACTGTTCGCATCGTCTCGCCCGACTTGTTCGACTCGCTCGTACTTCCAACGCTCTTCCAACGCCTCGGCGAACGAGCGCCCTCCATCGACCTCGCCGTCGTCCCCATGCCCGGCCGCCTCTCCGACAGCCTCGAGACCGGTGACGTCGACCTCGCCATCTATCCTGTTCTCCTCGACCCCGAGCCCTTCGACCTCGGTACCCAGGTCGACCCCGAGCTCCAGAGCCGCACTCTCTTCCGAGACTCGTTCCGCTGCTTCCTGCGTGCGGACCACCCAGCACTGAAAACCCGCCGCATGACGCTCAAAGCATTCACTCAGCTCGATCACATCCTCGTCTCGCCGGGCGGGGAGGGTCCAGGTCTGGTCGATCGTATCCTCGACTCAGAAGGCCAACAGCGCCGCGTCGCGATTCGAGTGCCGCACTTCGCTACCGCCCTCGAAGTCGTCGCCCAAAGCGACCTGGTTCTCACCGCGCCGTCGAGTCTTGGCAAGTGCACCGCCGCATCTGTCCTCGCGTCTCGCGAACCACCCTTCGACGTTCCCGAGCACGCGATCACCATGCTCTGGCACCCCCGGTTCACCGAAGACCCAGCCCACCGTTGGCTCCGAGAGCTCATGCTCGACGTCACCTCCGAGCTGCCCGCACTTGGCACCTAGCTCAAAACACTCAAAAACAGGCTGAAAGCAAGTGGCTGCTCGACCGGTCGCAAGCGAAACACAGCCCATGAATCCGCGCGCACTGCGATATCGGGGTGACTTGCAATCGACCCGCCTTGTGTCAAAAGCCCGTCCTTGGCGCGGTTTCTCACCAAAGCGAACATTTCGGCATCCCCGTTCACCAAATGACGGCTGCTGGGACGATGCGCACCGCGCGTGAGGTGCTCGAAGAGCGCGGCGAGCTTGGCAAGGACACCGTCGCTGCCCGCGTCGATGGCAAGGTCTACGACCTGCACACTCCGCTCCCGAGCGAGGCCGCCGAGATAGTCGCCATCGGCGCTCATCACGCCGACGCGCTGGCGATCATTCGCCACTCGAGCGCCCACGTGATGGCCGACGCGGTCCAGCGTCTCTTCCCCGGCACCAAGGTCGCATTTGGTCCCGCCACCGAAGACGGCTTCTACTACGACTACGCTCGCCCGAGCGGTACGTTCTCGGAAGACGACCTTCGCGCCATCGAAGAGAAGATGGGTGAGATCATCGAGGCGGACAGCCCGTTCCGTCGGGAGGTGGTCACGCGTGACGGTGCGCGCGAGCTGCTCCGCACGCTCGACGAGGACTTCAAGCTCGAGCACCTCGAGCGGCTGCAAGATCCGATCTCCCTCTACCGTCACGCTGAGTGGGTCGACCTTTGCGAAGGCCCACATGTTCCGTCCACTGGCTTCCTCAAAGCCGTCAAGCTCACGAGCGTGGCCGGGGCATACTGGCGCGGTGACGAGCGAAACCCAATGCTTCAGCGCATCTACGGCACCGCCTTTGCTTCACCGAAGGCCCTTCGCGCGCATCTGAAGCAGCTCGAAGAAGCGAAGAAGCGCGACCACCGAAAGCTCGGCAAGGAGCTCCAGCTCTTCAGCTTCCATCCGAACGCGCCCGCGTCGCCGTTCTTTCTTCCGCGCGGCTCGACCATCTACAACCTCCTCGAGGCCTACGTGCGGGGGCTTTACGCGCGCTACGGCTACGACGAGGTGATCACGCCGCAGATCTTCGACAACGACTTGTTCCACACGTCCGGGCATCTCCCGTCGTACGCGGAGAACATGTACATGGCCGCGACCTCGGAGACGCTCGAAAAGCTTCAGCATCGGATCGAAAAGAATCCGCCGAAGAGTGCCGAGGAGTGGACAGAGGCCTTCGGTGACTCGCTCCGATTCGGCGTGAAGCCGATGAACTGCCCGAGCCACTGCCTCATCTACGGCATGACGAAGCGGAGCTACCGCGACCTCCCGATGCGCATGGCCGACTTCGGTCGACTCCACCGATTCGAGCGAAGCGGGGTCGTGCAGGGCCTCACGCGCGTGCGCACCTTCTCGCAAGACGACGCGCACATCTTCTGCACGCTCGACCAAGTGCAGGATGAGATCAAAGCGTTCCTCGACCTCGTCTACGATGCGTACCGCGACTTCGGGTTCACCGACGTTCGCATCGTCATCGCGACGCGCCCCGAGAAGCGTCTCGGCGCCGACGAAGTTTGGGACCAGGCCGAAGAGGCGCTCGAAGAAGCCGTGAAGGCCAAGGCGCTCCCGTACGAAATCGCGGAAGGCGAGGGCGCATTCTACGGGCCGAAGATCGAGTTCCACCTCAAGGACGCCATCGGGCGGCCCTGGCAGCTCGGCACGATCCAGGCCGACTTCAATCTCCCCGAGCGCTTCGACCTCAGCTATGTCGGCGAGGACAACACCGCCCACCGGCCAGTCATGCTTCACCGCGCGATTCTGGGCTCGATCGAGCGCTTTTTCGGGGTCCTGACCGAGCACGTGGGCGGCTCATTTCCCGTCTGGTTGGCTCCAGAACAGATCGCTCTGTTGACGGTGAGCGAGAAGTTCAACGACTATGCCGAGACCGTGCAGCAAGAGCTCAAGGAGCGGGGCTTCCGAGTTACCGCCGATCTCAGCAGCGACAAGCTGGGTGCAAAGATTCGCCAAGCGCGCCTGATGCGGATTCCGTATCTTGGTGTGATTGGTCAGAAAGAAGTTGAAGGTCAGGGATTGGCCATTCGTTCGCGCGACGAGAACAAGGACCTCGGGTTCATCCCGTTGTCCGAAGTGATCGAACGTCTCGAACGAGAAAACCATCCGCCTTCCATGCAGGAATCAACAAGAGGAGAGAGTCATCGCTAGACCGCGCTTCAACCCGCGTGATCGCCCGCGGAATTTCGGCCCGCGTGTAAACGATCGCATTCGAGTTCCCGAGATCCGAGTCATCGGAGCCGACGGGGGCATGATGGGTGTCATGAACACCGACGAGGCGCGCCGCTTGGCGAGGAGCCTCGACCTGGATTTGGTCGAGGTGAACCCGAAGGCCAGCCCGCCGGTGTGCAAGATCATGGACTTCGGGAAGTTCAAGTACGAAGAAAAGAAGAAGCAGAACGAAGCTCGGAAGCGGCAGACGCAGATCGAGCTCAAAGAGATCAAGCTTCGCCCGAAGACCGACGATCACGACCTCGACTTCAAGACCAAGCACGTCCGTCGATTCCTCGAAGAGGGGAACAAGGTGAAGATCACCGTCCGCTTCCGCGGCCGAGAGATCACTCACCCGGAAACGGCGCGGCGTCAGATCGACATCATCGTCGCGTCAGTCGACGACATCGGCGTCGTCGAAACCTCGGCCCGCCTAGAGGGCCGCACGATGACCGCGATCCTGACCCCCCGAGTCAAGGTCCAACCCCCCACCCGCGAGGAGGGCTAGGGGGGACACGCAGCCCCTCTGCAAGCCCTGCAAGTTCAGACACTTGCCGACCTAAACGCGGACTTTGCCCGCGACGGGCCCTGCAGCTAAGAGATCAGGCCCGCTAGACGTTCAGCGTCGAGCGTCGGATTCGATCTGGTCGCGGAGCTGTCGGAGCGCTTCGGCTTTCGCCTGAAGCGTTCCGGCTCGCTGCGCGATTCCCGTGAGCCGATTGAAGTCGCGGAGTGCGAACGCGGCCTTCATCTCTTCAAGCACTTGCCGGCCTTCTGCGAGCGTTTGCAGAGTCGCACCGTGGTACTGCTGACAAGAGGGCGGAGGAGTCACACTCTTCGCTTCTTCCTCCATGCGCTGCGTATCCGCGATCAATTGATCAAACCCGGCCGTCGAGCCGCCCATGCCCGCCTTGATCAAGCCCATGGCGAACGAGTTCGGGTCACCGGCTCCGCTGTGCGAGCGAATCACGTCCATCTGGGAGAAGTAGGAGGACACCTCCCGCTCTTCGGATGCGGGTTCCGGCGAGGGCTTCGCCCCTGGCTCGGTCGACGCGTTGCGATTCGAAAGAAGCACGGTGCCATCCGCTCGCTCCTCCACTCGCACCGTCCCGGCTTCCAGCTTGACGGGCTCCGAGCCCGCCCACTCCTCGAGGTCGGCCCACTCGGGCCAGCGCCGCTCCTGCGCATGCTCCGAGCGATCGACGCTCTCCCCAAGCTCGCCGGAAAGAACCGGCGGCACCGGAAGGTTCACCGCCGCAGGCGCGTGTCTCCGAGCAGACTCGCGCCCCAACAAGAACGCAATGACCAAGAGCGCTCCGCCGAGCGTCATCGACAGGACGAGTAGCAACGAGCGGTTCTGGGGGGAATTCCGCACTCAGAAGAGCATAGCGCCCCGATCTCGGCCCCAGCTACCCATGATACCCCCAGCGCGAAGCAAATTGCGCGATTGGGTCTGCAAGCGACCGAAATTGCAGCGCTTGCGGAGGGGCTGCGTGTCCCCCAATCGGCTTGACTGGGGTAGGGGGTGCGCTATCCCCGGCGTTCTCCGCTCCTCGGCCGCGGTTTGCGCTGGGCAGGGAGCCTTCAAGCGAGGACAGCAACATGCCTAAAATGAAGACAAAGCGTGCTGCCGCAAAGCGGTTCAAGGCCACTGGTGGAGGACGCATCCGTCGTTCCACAGCAGGCAAGCAGCACCTTATGCGCGGCAAGTCGGCGAATCGAATGCGGAAGCTCAGGAAGAACTCCATGGTCGATCCCAGTGACGAAGCACGCATCCGGCGTTTGCTTCCTTACGAGCTCTGAGATTCGAAGGAGTAACGCTCAATGCCTAGAGTAAAAAGAGGGTTCAAAGCCCGCCGCCGCCGCAATCGTGTCCTCAAGCACGCCAAGGGTTACTACGGCGCACGTCGTAAAGCCTTTCACGTCGCCATCGAACAGGTGCACAACGCCTGGGAGGATGCGTATCGCCATCGCCGCACCAAGAAGCGCGAGTTCCGTCGCCTCTGGATCGCGCGCATCAACGCCGCCGCTCGAAGCAACGGCATCAACTACAGCAAGTTCATCGCTGGCCTCAAGCGTTCGAACATCGAGCTCGATCGCAAAGTCCTCGCCGAGATCGCTCTCGCCGATCCAGGCGGCTTCAAAGCCGTCGTCGAAGCCATCAAGTAGCACGGTCGGAACACGCGATGGCAGAGCCTGATGCGGTTCAGACGTTCGAAGACGGGCTCAGCAAAATCCGTGGTGGCTACGAGCAAGCGCTCGGCGCCGCCAAGGACGAGCCTGAGCTGCGCCTGATCAACGGCCGCTACGTCGGACCGCAAGGCGAGCTCACGAAGCTCATGAAGCTCATGCCGAAGCTCCCTGGTGAGCGTCGCCGCGAGCTCGGCCAAGCGGCGAACGCACTCAAGCAAGACATTCAAGCCAGATTCGACGCCGCGCTCGACGCCATTCATCGAGGCGCGCGCGAAGCAGAGCTCACAGGCCCCGCGCTCGACGTCACGCTCCCTGGCCGCTGGCAGATGCCGGGCCGGCTTCACCCGATCACTCGAGTTCGCAACGAGGTCCTCGAGATCTTCCTATCCCTCGGATTCGACATCGCCGACGGGCCCGAGGTCGAGCTGTACGAGAACTGCTTCGACAAGCTTGGCTTCCCGCCCGATCATCCGGCCACCGACGAACACGACACCTTCTTCATCCAAGGCAATCGTTCGCAGGACCCAGAGAGTGTCCTCTTGCGCACTCAAACTTCGACCATCCAGGTCCGAGAGATGCTCCGGCGTGAGCCCCCGCTGGCGATCGTCTCGCCCGGCGCCGTCTATCGCCGTGACGACGACGCCACTCACTCGCCGATGTTCTTTCAGCTCGAAGGCTTTCTCGTCGATGAAGACGTGACCTTTGCCGAGCTCAAGGGCGTTCTCACTTTGTTCCTTCGCCGGCTCTTCGACGAGCACATCGCCGTGCGGTTTCGCGCGAGCTACTTCCCGTTCGTCGAGCCGGGAGGCGAGGTCGACATGAGCTGCGTCTTCTGCCGCGCCTGGGAAGGTGACCGCGAACGCACCGCAGCGTGCCGCGTCTGCAAAGGCACCGGCTGGATGGAGATCCTCGGCTGCGGCATGATTCACCCCGTCGTCTTCGAGAACGTCGGGTACGATCCGGAGAAGTACACCGGCTTCGCATTTGGTATGGGGCTCGATCGCATCGCAATGCTCAAGTACGGCATCCCCAACATCAAGCTTCTCTACGAGAACGACGTGCGCTTCTTGTCACAGTTCTAGGAACGATTCCGATGTTGGTCTCCTATCGATGGTTGCAAGAGCTCTGCCCGGTCGACGCGGACGTCGCCGAGGTGGCGCACCGCATCTCTCTCGCCGGACTCGAAGTCGAAGCGATGGACGAGAAGGGCATCGGCCTCGACGGAGTCGTCGTGGCAGAGGTCCGCTCGAAGAGCCCGCACCCAAAACACGATAAGCTCAGCCTCGTCCGCCTCTTCGATGGTGAACACGAGCTCGATGTGGTCTGTGGCGCGCCCAACGTGCCCGAGCCCGGAGGCCGCGTTCTCTTCGCTCGCACGGGCGCCGTCCTCCCGAGCGGCATGGAGATCGCCCCGCGCAAGGTCGGTGGCGTCGAGTCGAACGGGATGATCTGCAGCGAGGCCGAGCTCGACATCGGCACCGATAGCGACGGCATCTTCGTCGTTGGACCCGAGCACGAGGCTCTCCCCGGCACCCCCGTCGCCGACGCCCTCGACCTTCGCGACGTGATCCTCGACGTCGGCCTCACCCCGAATCGCCCCGACTGCCTCGGGCACGTCGGCATCGCCCGCGAGATCGGCGTGCTCTTCGGTGTATCCTACAAGCCGCGCAAGGCGGCCGGCCCGCGCCAAACGTTCTCCGCCGGCGCTTCGTTCGACTCCGCTCAACCGACGACCAAGCTCGACCCCCTGTGGGATGGCGAAGCCGAAGCGCTGGACACCCCCGAGCTTCCGCAGGTCTCCATCGAGATCACCGACGCCGATCGCTGCCCGAGGTACGGTGCAGCCCTCGTCTCCGGCGTCGAAGTCGCGCCGTCGCCGTTCTGGCTTCGCTACCGACTGCACAACCTGGGTCTCCGCGCGCTTTCGAATGTGGTCGACGCTACCAACCTCATCTTGCTCGAGTGGGGCCACCCCATTCACGGATTCGATCTCCACCAGCTCCGCGGCTCGAAGGTCGTCGTACGCCTGGCGCACGAGGGCGAGAAGATGGCGACCCTCGACGAAGTCGAGCGCACGTTCACCGCCGACGACTTGTTGATCTGTGACGGCGAAGGCCCGGTCGCCGTGGCTGGTGTCATGGGCGGTCTCGAGAGCGAGATTCGAGACGAGACCCGCGATGTTCTCATCGAGTGCGCCTACTTCGATCCCCGTTCGGTGAGACGGACGTCGCGCAGGCTCGGCCTCCACACCGATTCGAGCCATCGCTTCGAGCGCGGAGTCGACCCCGAAGCCATCCCGAGCGTGCTCGCTAGTGCCGCCTCCCTCATCGCGGAGCTCGGCGGAGGCGCGGCTGCCACTACGGCCATCGATCGAATCGCCAAGTCCTACGAGCCACGCGTCATTCGACTTCGCGCTGCCCGCGCCGCCCAGCTCCTCGGCACGCCGGTCTCCGCAGAGGAGTGCTTGCGCATTCTCGGCTCGCTCGGCTGCCGCATCGTCGAGCAGACCGAGGCGGCCATCGACGCCGAGGTTCCGAGTTGGCGCCCTGACCTCCAGCGCGAAGTCGACCTCATCGAGGAGGTTGCCCGTGTTCACGGCTATGATGAGATCCCCACCGCCGTTCCTCGGGTACACCCGTCCGAAGCCGGCACGCCCGGGCTCGTGAAGACGGTCGACGCGCTCCGAAACGCGGCCGTCAGGGCAGGGCTCTACGAGGCCATCAACTACGGCTTCCTGTCGGTCGATGATCTCCGCAAGGCTCGCGTCAGCACCGATGCCGTCCCGCTCGCCAATCCACTCTCCGAGGAGCGTGCCGTGATGCGCACCTCGCTCCTTCCCGGACTCACCAGCGCGGCCGCCCGGGCGCAACGGCACGGCGCCCGCGAAGCCCGACTATTCGAGATCGCGCGCACCTTCCGGCCGAGCAGCGAAACGCTCCCCATCGAAGACACGACCCTTGCCATCACGCTCGCCGGCGACCGAGCTGGCTGGATCGGTGGAGAGCAGGCTTTCGATCTCTACGACGGCAAGGGCGTGATCGAAGCAGTGCTCGACGGCGTGTTCGGACGCGTGCCGACTCTGTCCGAGGGTGACGTCCCGCCGTTCATGCATCCCAAGCGATCGGCGCTCGTGATGCTCGAATCGAAGCCAGTGGGTTTCGTCGGCGAGATCCACCCCGACGTTGCCGACGATCTGGAGCTCGTGGGCCGAGTCGTTTACGGCGAGCTCGATGTCGCCGCGCTGTACACGCTCTCCGAAGAGCTCGGGCCGACGCAGGCCAGCGGCCTCCCGAAGTTCCCGGCCGTCACGCGCGACATCGCCATGCTCGTGCGGGACGAGTTTTCGGCGGGCGAGATTGCCGAAGCGCTTCAAGAGGCGTCGAAGGGGCTCGCCGAATCGGTTACGCTCTTCGACCTTTATCGCGGAGACCAGATTCCGGCAGGCCACAGAAGCCTCGCGTTCCGAGTCACCTACCGGGACCCTGAAGCGACCCTCACCGATAAGCGTGTCGACAAGGTGCACGCGGCGCTTTCGAAGATCGCCCGCGACAGCTTCGAGGCGACCCTGCGATAGAGATTTGTTCCGATGTGCGAGAATGCCCACATTTTCTATGACGCGAAGCGCTCCAAACCCTTGAGATTAGAACCGATTTGTGGTTTTCTCCGCCATACTGGGATGCTGGAGGATTGGACCGAATGACGAAAGCCGAAATCATCGACGCCGTTTACGAGAAGGTTGGTGGCTTCTCGAAGAAAGAGGCGGCCGAGGTCGTAGAAGCCGTGTTCGACACGATGAAGGACGTCTTGTCTGACGGGGAGAAGATCAAGATCTCCGGCTTCGGCAATTTCGTCGTTCGTACCAAGAAGGAACGCATCGGTCGGAACCCGCAAACGGGGGCTCCGATTCCGATCAGCGCGCGCAGAGTATTGACATTCAAGCCGAGCCAGGTACTCAAGACCGTACTGAACCCGCACCGTACGAAAGAAGACGGCGTGGACTCAGCAGACGGCTTTTGAGCATTGTCATGACGCGGCGCACCCAACTCCCCGACAAACTCTTCTTCAAAATCGGCGAAGTCGCCGACATCGTCGGCGTCAAGCCCCACGCTCTGCGCTACTGGGAGACCGAGTTCCCGGCGCTGAAGCCCAAGAAGACCCGCGGCGCGCACCGCCAGTACAGCCGCAAAGACGTCGAGCTCGCGATGTTGATTCGCCAGCTTCTCCACGATGAGGGCTTCACCATTCCGGGCGCGCGTAAGCGCATCCGCGATCTGGGACGCCATCAGCGAAGCAGCCCGCCGGAACCGCGGGCAGCGCGCGAGGTCGGCCTTCGCGCCGAGCTTCTCGGCCTCCGCCAGCAGCTCACCGAGCTTCTCGACGATCTCACCGATGCCGCCGTCGCCCCCGTCGAGTCGCGCCAGGTGCAGGTCACGGTCCACCAGGTGGTCCCCGTGAGCGCAGCCCGCTCCCCCAAGAGCTGAGCGAAGCCGGCGCTTTTGGTGGCTTTTGATTTGCCTCTGCGACGACCTGGGCTACATTCGGCTGCCTCTTGAATAGAGGTTGGACGGGGCGTAGCGCAGCTTGGTAGCGCACCTTACTGGGGGTGAGGGGGTCGCTGGTTCAAATCCAGTCGCCCCGACCATCGAGACCCCGGCTCTACCGGGGTTTCGGCCTTTAAGGCCTCTGACTCGCAAGCCGCAACTGGCTGTTCTGCCAGGCGCTCCGGAGGCGAATCTACACTAGGTCGTCGGCTCGGGGGGCTTGTCGCCGTCACCTGGGCAGTAGCTGCTTGGCTCGGAGGGCTTGTCGCTATCACCGGGGCAATAGGTGCTGGGCTCGGAGGGCTTGTCGCCGTCACCCGGGCAGTACGAAGATGCTTCAGCGCTTCCGACAGCCACGAAGGCGAAGACGGCGACGAGAGCAAGGGCGCGAATCAGTGTCTTTGCGAGCATACCGAAATCTCTAGAGCCCTCCCTCGAGGTCCACAAGCGCCAAGGGCGCCTCGTCTATGCGTCAAAGCCGCAATGCCTGAGCGAAGGCGTATTCCGACCCAAAAAACCAAGTACTTCTCGACCAATCGCTTTGCCGAGACTGCCACAACGCGATACGTCCAGGACCGCATGTCGGACCGACCCCTGCTCCTGGTTTCCAACGACGATGGGGTCGACGCGCCGGGGATCATCGCCCTGCGGCAGGCACTCGCGACGTTCGCGGACGTCTACACGGTCGCCCCCCAGACTGAGCAGAGCGCGAAGAGCCACTCGATCACGCTTCATCACCCCTTGCGCTTTCGTGAGGTCGAACCCCGAATTTGGGCGGTGGATGGAACTCCGGCCGACTGTGTCTACGTCGCCTTCTTCTTGAAGGACCTCCTGCCGCGCCGACCCGATCTCGTCGTCTCTGGCATCAACCACGGTCCGAACCTCGGCAACGACGTTCACTATTCGGGCACGGTCGCCGCCGCGCGCGAGGGGGCGCTTCGCGGTGTGCCATCGATTGCGCTGTCGAACTGCTCCACCGACATGGAAGGTGCCGCCCAGTATGCGAAGCGCTTCTGCAAGCAGCTTCTCCGAGTGACGCCGCCCAAGGGCCAGGCCGTTCTGCTCAACGTGAATTTCCCTCCCGGGCCCCCGAAGGGCATCCGCGCAACTCGCCTCGGCTTCCGTCTCTACTCAGACGAGGTCGAGGTCCGCGACGACCCGCGCGGCCGCCACTACCTCTGGATCGGCGGTCCCGGCGGCGCGCGCAGCGAGCCTGTCGAGGGAGCGGATACCGAGGCACTCGACGCGGGCTGCATTTCTGTCACGCCAATCAGCATCGAAGCGACCCAGCCCGAGCATTTCGGTGTCGCCGCGTATGTTGCCGGCCCCGCGGAGGACTGACGAGCGATGAGCGACGAGCGTTCGAGCTTCCTTCGAAGCCGCATTCGAGACATCCCCGACTTCCCAAAGGAAGGGATCCTCTTTCGCGACATCACGCCTCTCTTGGCCGATGTCGAAGCCTTTCGCGCGACGATTCAGGCCATGGTCGAAGAGCTCGACGGCGAGCCGGTCCACGCGGTCATCGGAATCGAGTCGCGCGGCTTCATGTTCGGTGCCGCGCTAGCGGACAAGCTCGGCGTCGGTTTCGTTCCGGTGCGAAAGCCCGGCAAGCTCCCCGCTGCCACCTATCGCGCCGAATACGACCTCGAGTACGGCAGCGACGCCATCGAGATTCACAAGGATGCACTACGCCCCGGCGAGCGCGTCGTCATCGTCGATGATCTAATCGCCACAGGGGGCACAGCCAGCGCCGCCGCCCAACTGGTCGAGCAGTGCGGCGCAGAGGTCGCGGCCTTCGTCTTCGTGATCAACCTCGTCGCCCTCGAGGGTGCGAAGAAGCTCGAGCCCCATCGCGTGATCTCGATCCTCGACTACTGAGCGTCTTGAGCGCGGAGGTCGTGCGCGAGGTCACGGGTGCGCTGAACCAGCGAGTCGAGGTCGCCGTCGAGCCACTTGTCGCGAATCTTCGCAATTAGCGTGCGGCGATCGTTCTGCAGTCGGTCATAGAGCTCGACGAGGCCCGCCCACTCGATCATCGACGCCTCGCGCCGCGCCCGCTCGATGTCGCCCTGACCGAGCGAGGCTCGAATGCGTCCGGCTTTTTGCCGCAGCGATTCTTCGAATGCCCGATCGATCTCATCCATCAAGACGTGCACGTCGTTCAGATCTCCGAGTGCGTCTTGCAGGCGCTTTGTCTGCTTCACGACCGGCTGCGCCTCGTTCACGTACGACCTCACGGGCTCCAGCAGATACCGAAGCCGCTTGCCTTTGATACGGGCTTCGTGAAGCTGCTCTGCATCGTCCATCCGCGCGATCTGGCTCAACTGAACCAGGAGGTCGGTCGCGTGGTTCTCCATGAGATTGGCCAGGGTCCGCGCGAAGCTCACGTGCGCTCGCTCGTCCAGAAGGTTCTGCTCGCTCTTCATGATCGCGAGCCGTTCTTCGAGCTTGTCGGCAAATCGGCGAAATGCTCCCCGCACCTCGCCATCAAGAGAGTTCGCGCACTCGCGGCGTCGCGCCATCAAGGTCGCAGAGAGCCAATTGAGGCCCGCAAGGTGCTCGGGAGCGAGCGTGCCCTGTTGCTTGGTAAGCCACTCGAGGGCGACCTCGGCTTCGCGGCCACCGCCCGTCGCGCGCTGAAGTGCACGGAGCTTGCGCCGGTCTTTAGACCGCACGGCCGAGTCGAGCTGCGGCTTGTACGCACGGAGTAGGCTTCGAAGTCGGCGGATGGACACTCGAAAATCATGCAGCGCTTCGGGGTCCGAGAGGTCGTCGAGCCGGCGTTCGGCAGCACGGGCCGCGGCCACGGCCTTCAGGGTCAGCCTCCGCGCGGCCTCCTCGTCGCTCCGGGTCAGGAGATCGTCCGGCAGGGTGGTTCGCCGCTTCGATTCGGTCGACCTACGCTTCGGCGCGATCTCGATCGGGGCCTGACCCGCTTCCGAGCGGTTCGAAACCGCGATGAACGGGGCGGGGTATCGTCTTTCCTGAGTGATCGGAAGCTCCTGGGGGAAGGAGTAGGAGTAGTACAGGCGAGGCCAAGAGGTCAACCGGTCGCGCAAGTCGAGGTTCGCGTGCTATACGCGGCCTCCTCAGTCCTCGTAGCTCAGTAGGATAGAGCAGTGGTTTCCTAAACCGAAGGTCGGAGGTTCGAATCCTCCCGGGGACGCCGTATCGACAAGGATCCGAAGCGAAGGCTTCGCCGGATCGCCAGATTACACCGGTTTATTTCCTCGCCCGTTCGCGCTATATCCATGCACGAACGGTATGCGGACCCTTGTCTTGGATCAGGGCTACCAGCCCCACCGGATTATCAGCTGGCAGCGTGCCGTCTGCATGATCTTCGACGGCAAGGTCGAGGTCGTCGAGGAGTACGAGGAAGACGTCCGCTCGGTCAGCATCTGCATCAAGATGCCAGCCGTCGTCCGACTCCTTCGCACCATCGTCGGCCGCAAGCGCGCGATCAAGTTCTCCCGCATCAACGTCGCCATGCGCGACGACTTCAAGTGCCAGTACTGTGGAGTTCGGCATCGCTTGCGCGGGCTCACCTACGACCACGTGGTTCCGAAGTCCCAGGGTGGCAGGACCAATTGGGAGAACATCGTGATGGCCTGCTACGGCTGCAACGAGAAGAAGGCGAACAAGACTCCCCGGCAGGCAGGCCTCCGTCTTCGACGTCCACCCATCAAGCCCAAGTGGTTGCCCGTGGTCGCGTTCCGCATCGACTCCGCCTCGTCGATCCCCGAGGCATGGGCCAACTGGGTCTACTGGCACGGGCGCCTGCACAGCGACCCCGAGTAGCGAGCTGCGAGCTACCAGCTACTCGACGAGCCGCCACCGCCGAAGCTGCCGCCTCCACCCGAGAAACCGCCGCCGCTCGAAAACCCACCCCCGGAGGACCATCCCCCGCCAGAAGACCAGGCTCCACCTGAGCGCGTGGTCCTTCGCCGTCGCTTTCCGGGTGGCTGTTTCTTCCGCCGCCGCCCGATGAACGCCCAGAGGATCGGTGCGCCGATAAGCCAAGCGCCGACGAAGCTCGGTGCCGCCCAGGGTCCGACCGCGGTGAGCCCGCCCACGAAAACGAAGGGCACCAAGAAGAGATACAGGAACCACTGAAACGGGTTGGTCCTGATGACGCCGGAGATGAAAGGAATCAGAAACGCCAACCACAAGACACCGAAGAAGCGTGGTGGCATGTCACCCTGCACCGCGCTCGGGTCCGGAGGGGGAAGGGTGCTCGTCCCGCGAATCAGCCCGTCCACCGCCCCGATCGCTCGTTCGACACCGCCATCGAAGTCTCCAGCCCGAAAGCTCGGCCTCAGAATCTGATCGAGGATGCGCTTCGTCATGATGTCCGTCAGCGTCGGCTCCAAGCCATACCCTACCTCGAAGCGCATCTTTCGATCGCCTTTCGAGATTAGAAGCAAGGCGCCGTCGTCTTGGTCAGCGCGACCGAGCTCCCAAGTCTCTGCGACTCGAAGGCTGTACTCCTCGAGGACTTCGTCTCCGAGACTCTCGATGGTGAGCACCACGACCTGCGCCCCGGTATCGGTCTCGAGCGCTTCGAGCGTTGCGTCGATTCGCGCCTCGGCATTCGCGGAAAGAATCCCGGCGTCGTCGTTCACGCGAGCTTGAAGAGCGGGAACCTCGAGCGCGAGCGCCGTCGACGCCAAGAGCAGAAAGAGGGCGCTCCACACGTAGGGAGTCGCTCTATTCATCTCGGAACCTCGGCTCGTTCGACAGCTCGTTCGTCGTGTTAGCGGGTACGCCGTGCGCAGACAGGAGCTCGGCGCAGCGTCCCACCGCCTCGATGAGGGCGGCCGCCGGGTGCCCCTCTCGGCACCCCGTCGCGACGTCCCTGGCGATGCCGTCCCATGCGTCGGACGGCACCTGCTCGCGAATGCCATCGTCCGCTAGCACCACGACCCGATGCTCGAACAGGGCAACGAAGATCAGCACTCCGGTGCGCTTTTCGGTCTCGAAGACTCGCTCCTCGACAAAAGCCTCCGCGGCGCGCCCGTCCACCCGACTCTCGAGCGCCTCGTCACCCACCAGGCTTCTCGCGACTCTGTCCGTACGGCTCGCAAGCCAACCCAACAGCAGGCCGAGCTGGACCCCAATCAAGAGCCAGAGGTCATCCCGCGCGCCCCAGCCTCCAAAAAGGAAGATCCCCGTCGCCGCGACTACAGCTCCGATCGCACCCCCGACGAGCGTGCTCTTCCAAGGCACCTCTGGATGCGGATCGCAGCGATCCACGATGTAGACGACGAGTTCTCCCGAGGTCTTGCGCTCCGCCGCAGCGGTCGCAGCGCGGATCGCCTCGCGCTCGGCCTCATTGAAGAACGTTTCGATTCGCCTCGCCACTGACTTGTCTAGAACTCGACCTTCGGCGGCTCCTCGGCTCCCTCCGAGGCCTTGAAGTAGGGCTTGTCGCCGAAGCCCATGATGCTCGCGAGAAGCACCGTCGGGAACCTGCGACGAGTCTTGTTGTAGTTCATCGTGGCGTCGTTGAAGCGCCTGCGCTCGACCGCGATGCGGTTCTCCGTGCCTTCGAGCTGTGCCTGCAAATCACGGAATGCCTCGGTCGCCTTGAGTTCCGGGTAGCGTTCCACGACGACGAGCAAGCGCGACAGCGCTGACGAAAGTTGAGACTGTGCCGCCTCAAACTGCTCGAGCTGTCCGGCATCCGGCGCCTGGTCAAAGTTGACTTGCCCCACCTTCGCGCGGGCCTCGACGACCTGCGTCAGTGTGTCCTGCTCGAACTCCTTCGCGCCCTTGACGGTAGCCACGAGGTTCGGGACCAGGTCCGCCCGTCGTTGATAGACGTTCTCGACCTGACTCCAGGCACTGTCGACGCCTTCTTCGAGCTCAACCAAGCGGTTGTAGCTGGTGATTCCGGTGCCGAGTAGTGCGAGCCCGATGACGATCAGCACCCCACATCCAATGGTCCCTTTGCTCATGCGCTCTCCTCGGCGCGAGGATGCGGGGAACCCGAGCGTCAGGTCAAGCACTGAGGCTCCGCGGAGCTAGATCTCGAGGTGGTCTCCGCGCGAAGGCGTCGACACGCTGGGGAATCCACGTTCTTCGAGCAGCGCCTTCAGGGTATCTCGTGCCTCACTCTCCCCGTGAACCAAGGCCACGTGCCGGAGCGGCCCGGACTCGCGAACCGCCTCCGCAAACTCGATCAGGTCGTCTTGGCCAGCGTGCGCGCTAAACCCGTCGAGCACCGCGACCTCCGCTTGCCGCTCCCGTTCGACGCCAAAAATGCGCACGCGGGGCCGCAATTCGACCAGGCGCCGACCGAGCGTGTGCTGGGCCTGATAGCCGACGATGAGCACGGTGTTTTTTCGATTCTCGAGGGCTGCGACGAGGTGGTGCACCACCCGCCCGAACTCGCACATCCCGCTCGCAGAAATGATCACTGCAGGCGCCTCGCTTCGGTCGATGGCTTTCGAATCCTCCACCGCCGACACGTAGCGGAGCTGATCGAAGTCGAACGGAGAGTCGCCGCTCATGAGGATCTTTCGCGTCTCCTCGTCGTAGCACTCCGGGTGGATTCGAAATACATCGGTCAGCTTCACGGTGAGCGGCGAGTCCACGTACACAGGCACGTCGGGAAGTCGCCCCTGCTCCGCGAGCTGCTTCAGGCCGTAGACGACTTCTTGCGCCCGCTCGAGCGCGAACGAGGGGACGATGACCTTGCCGCCACGCTCGACGGTGCGTGTGATTACGTCGCAGAGTTCGTCTTCCATGCGCTCGATCGGATCATGGATGCGATCGCCGTAGGTCGACTCGAGCAGTAAGCAAGACGTACCCGGGGGCACTTCCGGATCGCGAAGAAGCGGCATGTTTCGGCGACCGAGATCACCCGAGAAAAGGAGTCGGCGCTGGTCGCCCACCACGTCGATGTCGAGCGCGACCAGGGCGCTTCCGAGTACGTGGCCAGCGTCGTAGTAGGTGAGAGTGACTCCCTCGGCGATCTTCACGGGTCGGTGATATGGAACGTTGACCATCAGCCCGAGGGTTCCGACGACGTCCTTCTGATCGTAGAGCGGCTCGACGGGCAGCATGTTCGAGCCGTTGCGAGCAATCTTGCGGTTGATGTACTCGGCGTCCTGTGCCTGAATCTCGGCAGAGTCCTCCAGCATCGCAGCGCAGAGGTCACGCGTGGCGGGGGTGCAATAGATTGGTCCCCGAAACCCCTGGCGATAGAGGCGAGGGAGCGCGCCCGAGTGATCGATATGCGCGTGGGAGAGCACCATCACATCGATGTCGCTTGCCCGAAAACCGAGATTCTGGTTCCGCTCAATCGTCTCGGCGCGACGACCCTGGAACAGGCCGCAGTCGAGCAGCAGACGGGCCTTCTCGGTGTGAACGATGTGGCGGGATCCGGTTACATCTCCGCCGACCGCGCCGACGAACTCAACTCGCACGCAGGACTTTCCGCATTCGATCGCCGATGAACTCGCGTACCACCGGGTTGTCTGATTCGAGGAAGGTCTCCGGAGCGCCGGTCGAGACGACCTCCCCGTCGTGGATTAGCGCAAGCCGGTCGCTAATGGCGAACGCCGCCTTGAGATTGTGCGTTACCACGACGGAGGTCACGTCGAGCCTCTCCTTGAGGCCGAGTAGGAGACGATTCACGCGCGTCACGTTGATCGGATCGAGCCCTTCGGCCGGCTCATCGTAAAAAACGATCTCAGGCTGCACGGCCACCGCCCGCGCCAAGGCGACACGCTTGCGCATACCACCCGACAGATCCGACGGCGCCATCTCCTCGATGCCGGGGAGCGCCACCAAGGAGAGAGTCTCCTCGACCCGCTGGGCAATCTCTTCTTCGCTCATCGAGGTCTGCTCGCGAAGCGCGTAGCCGACGTTCTCGTAGACGTTGAGTGAGTCAAACAGAGCCGACTCCTGAAAGAGCATCCCGATCCTGCGACGTGTCGCAACCCACTCTCGCTCGGTCTGGCCGGTGACCTCGTTTCCATCGAACCGGATGGAGCCGCCATCCACGTCGATGAGGCCCATCATCGCCTTGAGCAGGATACTCTTCCCAGAGCCCGACTCGCCGATGATGGTCACCACCTCGCCGTCGTAGATGTCCAGGTCGAGCCCGGTGAGGACCACGTTGCGACCGAAGGCCTTCTTCAGGCCGCGGACCTCGAACAAGGCCATGGCTCAGCGCATCATCCCTTGGCGGCCCAAGAGTTGCAGTAGCCAAGCGGGTGAATCGGGCCTTGCACCAGCGTGCATTTCCCGCACTGGTCCTTGGCGCCGGCGGCATAGAACGCACAGTTCGAGCAGTTCTTGGCTTCGTCATGCGGGGAGCGGTCGCGATACTCGAGCGCTTTTCGAAGCTCTGCGTCTTGCTCGCTCAGGCCACTCGCGTCGGTGCAGCTGAACTCCGCCTTCTTGCACCCTTGAAGGAGCACCGGCACGGAGCCGAGCACGGCCAGGTGTACCGTTCCGCGTAGAAGACTGCGTCTTGACAGGTTGTTCTTGGTCATCTCGTCACCCTCGCGGGAGGCTAGCATGAGCGAGCGCAGATCAGCGAACGGTGCCCATCATTTCGAGGAACTCTTCGCTATCCAGCATTCCCGTGACGCGACCGGCCTCGGAGCCGTCGCTATTGTGCATCACGACGAGTGGAAGACCCGGCTGCTTGTAGTCCTTGAGCAACGCCCACTTCTCCTCGGTGGCCTTGTCGGTGCTCAAATCGACGCGCACCGTCACGAATCGCCGCGCCTCGGCGACCACGCGAGGGTCGCTGAGCACGTCGCGCTCCAGCTCCTGGCATGCACCGCACCAGTCGGCGCCGAAATCCACCAGCATCGGCCGCCCCTCGGTGAGCGCCTCGGACTTCCCTGCCTCGAAATCCTCCGTCCACGTGATGTGGGCTCCCGGCGGGAGGGCTTCGGCATAGCCTACGACCCCGAGGATACCGGCGACGCATGCGGCGACGCCGATGGCCTTTCGCAAGCGTGCTATCCAAGCACCGCCGCGAAACGACAGATGCACGGCCCCGGCGACGACGCCCCCGACTACCAAGCCCAGCGCGATCGCGAGCCAGATTTGATCTCTCACGTCGGGGCGCGGGTAGGGAAGCACTCCACGAAGGTAGTAAAACGCAAGCGCTAGCATCGCGATTCCGAACACGCTCTTGGTCCATTCGACCCAGCGGCCCGATTTCGGAAGCGTGATCGCGAACGTGCCGACGACCCAGAACAGTACACCGATGCCGATGGCGTAGATGAAGAGTGCGAGTGCGCCGAAGCCAACATTTCCGGTGGTCGCCACCCATGTCAGCAGGACGGCGAGCACAGGGCCGGTGCACGGTGCTGCGATCAGCCCGTTGGCGAAACCGAGCACGAACGCACCGCGTACCCCGAACCCCCCAGCCTCAGCCAATCGGTTTTGGAGGGCCGACGGGAGCGCGAGGTCGAAGAGGCCAAACATGCTGAGGGCCATGGCCATGAAAAGTGCGGCGAGCGCGCCGACCACCCAAGGGCTCGCGAGCGCACTTCCGAAGGCACTTCCGGTCAGCGCCGAGACGACCCCGAGCGGGGTGAAGAGCGCCGCGATTCCAAGCACGAACGCGGTCGACAGCAAGGCCGCCCTCGCTCGGCTCTCCGCCTGGCGTGCCCCGAACACGCTCACCGTGATCGCGATCATCGGATAGACGCACGGAGTAAGGGAGGTCGCCAACCCTGCCACGAAGATCAGCCCGAGCGCGCCCGCATAGCTTCCGTCGCGAAGGGCCGCCGCGAAGGGCTCGGTGAGCTCGCCCAGCGTGTCTGCCGACGCATGCACCTCAACGGCCAAAGCCGCGACAAAGCCCACCAAACCGACCCACGCCCCTCTGCGCATCCTCCAACTATGGTGCCCGTTTGGTTGACCGTCCACGAACCAGGGACGTAGCCTTCAATGGGGGAACACTTTGCCGCTCTTTTTCCTGCTCTTCATAGCCTTCGCGACCGGGGCCTTTTCTGCGTACGCTGGGCGCGACGAGCTCCGTCACAGCAGCGAGGCCATGTGGCGAGCCGATTCGTTTCTCGCCTACGCGCTCTTCGCCGGTCTCGTGCTCTTGCCGACCGCCGTCTACTTCTACGTCTTTCAGGGCGATTGGTTTCTCCTCTATTGGATCAACACGGGAAGCGCCCCTTGGGTGTGGGGGCTACTCGCGGGGTTGCTGGTCCTCGGGGCATCTCTCGGTGGCTTCAGTCTTGGAGCTGCCTTGTGCCGTCGTTCGCGGGACGCTGCGGCGCGTAGACTAGGCGCCACGGGCGTCATTCTCGGGCTAGCCATCTGGCCGCTGACATGGAGCAGGCTCGCGTTCGTCGGGACCCACCGCCAGTTCGCGCGGGATTATGGGCTCACGGCCTACTTCTCGAGCGCCGTTTTCTACTCCGGGCTCGCCATGCTCCTCGTACTCACGATCGCGTTCGTCTGGCTTGCCGTCCGCATCGAGCGACAGACCCGCGACCTCGTCTGAGCGTTGGGCTCACGGGGGCGGTAGGAGACCCATGTGCTCGCGAAGGTGCATCGCGGCGGGCGATGCCCAGAACTTGAGCGCATCGATGAAAACCGGATGGGACTCGAAGGTTTCGCCCTCGGTTGCCCGCTCGGGTGCGATACGACTCTGTACGTCGCGAACTAGTGGGTCGAGGTCGTCGCAGAGCAAGAGCGCGGCTCGGGTCGCGGTACGCTGGGCGGCTTGCACCCAGCGGTCGAACTTCACTCGCCGCGCCTCCGAGTACGCGAGCGCTGCATCGCGGACCGTGCGGCGATCGCGGCGGGGAATGGCGCGCTGAAGACCCCGTGTCTGCTCGTTCAGAAACTCTTCGCTCGTCAGACCCGTACCGAAATCGGGTTTCACGAGCCGTGCCGCAGACGCGAGCAGCACGTCGAGCTCCCGTGGCGTGAGCTTTTCGATGGCTTGATAGCCGCGGGCGATTTGAATCATCGGTCGAGCGAGCAAGAATGCCTGCGTGCGTGCGTCCTTCTCCATCACCGTGGCCGGCACGAGCAGGGCTGGATGAACGCCCAGCTCGATCGTGACGGCGCGGTTCCGAACCCGATGGAGAAACAGGTCGAAGTGATGGATGTCGAGTGCAGCCGCGATTCGGTTCGCGACCTCCCGAAGCGGGTGATTCGCTTCGGTGGCAAGCCGGTCGCGTGTCACGAGGCCATAGCTTTGAAGCTCGGGTGGATAGAGCTTGGTGAGGGCAGGCCCGAGCGCGTGGAGGAGTGCGCCGGCGGCGGCGTCCTCCGAGCGCGGCGTCCCGAGCTTTGCGAGCACGTCCCCTCTCAACGACCTCGGGCGAATGTTCCCAGGGCGTGCCGCGACAGCCTCGATCCGCCGGCGATCCTCCGCGTCGTCTAGCCCCATCGCAGACAGCGGAAGGCTGGCAATCCGAGCTTCACGCTCGCGGCCGGCCGATTCGTACGTCACCGCGAGCTCCCTCCAGATGGCTTCGTGGGTGGGTTCGAGCGCGAGCACGCTCTGGAGTTGCTCGACGGCTCGGGGGTATGCTCCCCGGGCGCGCAGACGGACCGCGAGCTCTCGTCGAAGATCCGCATTCGCTGCCCCTTCCAATAGACGGCTCTCTAGGGCGTCGATCGCCGACTCTTCGTCGCGGCAATGGTCTGAAAGGATGCGCGCGACCTCGAGCCCCGCCACCACTCGTCCGGAATCATCGATTGGCTGGTGCTCGTCGATCGCAGCGGCGAAGAGCCTCCAATCATCCGGCGACTGGGACAGACTTTCGAGCGATTGCGCGGCCTGGCTTCGGGGACCGTCGAGCACGACTGCACGACGAAGCGCGCTCTTGGCCGCATCCAGGTGGCCGGCCGCGTGCTCGAGTTGTCCAAGGCGAAGCCACGCGCTGCTCTCGGCACCCTCGCCCCCAACCTCGAGCAGATGACGCGCGACCTCGAGCGCCTCGCCGAGATTTCCGGTCGCTTCGTGCACTAGAGAAAGCTCTTGGAGCGCGTCTGCGTCCGCGGGGTCCGAGGCGAGCGCCGCTTCGACGTGGCGGAGCGCCTTCTCGGGGGTTTGAAGTCGCTCCCGGTAGAGGCGTGACAAGCCGACCAGCACGCGCCTCACGCGAGTGTGATCTGGTGCCGCCGCGAGCAATTGCTCCATCGTCGCCGCCGCCTCGTGCCACGACTCCGTTGTCTCGAAGTGTTCGGCAAGTCGCTCGAGCGCATCGAGATGACGCGGATGGATCTTCAAGACTCGCTGAAGCGTTCGAATCGCCGCCGCGACGAGGTCGAGGCGCTCGCTTTGGATGGTTGCGACAGACAGCCAGAGTGCGCTCGCCCGCTCGACGGAACCCGCCGACGACGCCGCCTGTGAGAGCCGGTCCACCAATGTCGACCAAGCGGCGTCGATCGAGAGCACGTCGATCAAGCCGTCCGCCGCTTGCTCCGAATCCGGCCAGATCTCGAGCGCCTGCTCGAAGTCGCGTCGCGCGCCGTCGTGATCGCCGATTCGCTGAAGCCGCACGAAGGCGCTTCGCACCAGCAGCTCGGACGCGGCCTTTGGGTCACGCTCGGCCTCCGCCTCGCGCCTCAATGCATCGACGAGCGCGTGAGGGTCGTCCGTCTCCTGCGCGACTCGGGTGAGCCCTCGAGCTGCGCCGATGTGATGCGGGTCGGCTTGGGTGGCCGCCCGAAACTGTTCGATGGCGGCGGTATCTTCGGAACCTTCGAGGGCCTCCGCGAGCCGGGCTCGATGTGCGGCGACGACCGTCTCGTCGTGCGACGCTTGCGCCATCAGTGCATCGACTTCGCGCAGGAGCTCGCGGTCGCCTCGCTGGGCCGCGAGCCGTTCGAGCTCGAGCAAAGCGCCCAAGTCCGAGGGGTGGCCTTCGAGGATGCCTCGATACGTAGCGACGATCTCCTCGTACGTGCCGAGCCCTTGGTGTTCGAGCAAACGCCCGAGCTCGTAGAGCGCCGCGACGCGGCCTCCGGAGTCCTGGAGGACTTCGGCTTGTGCGGAGTACACGCCGCAGAGCGATTCCCACGCGCCGACCTGACGATGAAGCTGCTCGAGTGCGAGCAAGGCCCCGAGATGCCGCGGGTTGATGCTCAGCACATCTTCCCAGGCTTGAATCGCTTGTCGGTGCTTGTCCTGTCGCTCCAGCACCTGCGCGCGCCGCGCGAAGAGCGCAATGCGTTGGCCCGGGTCTTCGGCGAGCTTCAGCTCGCGCTCGAGGTCCGAGAGCAGGTGCGTCCAGTCTTGTGCCTCCGCGCGGACTCGCGCCAGGGCGTCGACGGCTGGGCGATAGCCTGCATCGGAGCCGACCGCGGCCTCGTACGATGTGGCTGCTTTGACGCGATCCCCGAGATGCTCTTCGTAGACCTGTCCGAGCAAGAATGCCGCGCGCGCTCGCACCTGGGGGGCCGAGGAGCTTCGAAGCTGGAGCTCGAGCACGTCGACGAGCTCGTCCCAGTCGCCGCGCTCGCGTAGTTGACGCCCGAGCTCCTGCAGTGACGGCGCATGGGATGGGTCGACCTTGATCGCCTCCCGGTGGTAGCGAAGCGCGTCCTCATCGCTGCCGAGTCGGTCGCGCGAGATTTCGGCCATCTTTTGGAGGAGCGCGACCCGCCGGGCTTTGGCTGAGGTCAGTCGAAGCTCCTGGCCGTAGACCTCCAGGAGGTCGTTCCATCGCCCGGTCGCATAGTAGAGACGCCCCAAGCTCGATAGGGTGGGGACGTGACGCGGGTCTTTGTCGAGCGCCATACGGTATCGGCTGCTCGCTCCGTCTCGGTCGTCGAGCTGCTCTTCGAGGACCTCACCGGCACGATGCAGCAACGCTACGAGTCGGTCCCGCTCGACCGTGAGCTCGATCTCGTAGTCGAGCGCCTCGAGTAACTCCCGCGAACGATGTGCCCGCGCTGCCGATCGCTGCCATGCGTGAACTGCGGCCAGATTGCTCGCGTCCTGCTGCAGCACCCGCTTGTACGTCTGAGCGGCCAAGGCGTGCTCCTCGAGCACGTCCTCGTAGAGTTGAGCGATCTTGAACAAGTACGACACCGCACGCGTGCCCGTCGCACGGTCGAGTGCGTTCTCGTAGAGCTGGATGAGCTCCTTCGGTCGATGAACGTCCGAGAGCAATCGTGCGAGGGCTTTGAACGCCGTCGCATGATCGGGCATCGCGTTGAGGGCGCGATGGTAGTGGTCGATTGCGTCGTCCACGGTGTGGAGTTTGCTCTCGTAAATCTCGGCGGCGCGCGCGTGCGAGTCGGCGCGTCGCTGAGCGTCAGTCGTGTAGCGCGCCTCACGCAAGCACATGTCGATCAGCTTGGGCCAAGCCCCGCGCACCCGATACAGTAGGCTCAGCGCTTGAAGGCTGGAAAGCGACGTGGGTTCCAGAGCCACGGCACGCTCGTGCCACGTGATCGCTTGATCGACGTCGCCGAGCTCTTCTTCGTAGAGCCTTGCGATGCGCTGGGTGAACGTGAGCCGCTCGGCTGCATCCTCGGTAGTCTCGGTGAGCGCCTCGAGCGTTTCCGCGAGGGCTTGAGGTCGCTGCGCGGCCTCGTAGTGGCGCGCGAGCTCGCCGAGGGTGAGCGGATCATGGGGGCGCAGCTCCCGGGCTCGTTCGAGTACCCGAATCGCTTCGTCGCGGTTCCCGAGGTGCTCTGCCTGAATGCGTGCCGCACGATAGAGCGCGGACGATTCGAGCCCGGGATCGGTAGCCAGTCCCGCTTCGGCCTCCAGCGTCCGGATGAGGTCTCGCCATCGATGCTGGCTGTAGTAGAGCCGCTTCAACGCTTGCACTGCGATGCCAGCCGTCGGGTCGAGCTGGAGCGCGGTCTCGTACAGTTCCGCGGCTTGCTCAGGCTGCTGCTGCCGACTCTCGAGCAGCTGCGCCCGCCGAATGATGAGCGCAGCGCGATGCGCGTCGTCTGCACCCGCTGCGTTGGCGAGCTCCGCCAGGTTTCGGTCCACCTCCGGCCATCGTTGCTTCGCAAACGATCGCTGCTCGGCAGCACCGAGAATGGCAGGGTGCGAGCGATCGAGTGCGCGTGCGGTCTGGTACGCCTCCGTCGCCGCGTCCCGATTGCCGAGGACGTCCTCGAGCAGGCGCCCCTTCAACAGGAAGAGGGTGGCCTTGTCGCGCGCTTGGCGTGTGACCCGCGCTTCGGCATCGAACAGTTCGAGTGCCTCGGAGAACATGCGCGAGCCAACTAGCAGGCGACGAGCTGCTCGAATTGCAGGCACGTAGTCCGGCGCGCGTTCCAGCGTCGCCTGGTAGTACTGCAGGGCGCGTCGCGTGTCCCCGAGCATGCTCTCGCAGGTTCGTGCCATCTCGAAGGACAGGCGAGCCGCGCGACGGGTCTCTGGCTGCGCCGCGAGCTCACGCTCGCACTCTTCGAGCCATTGACGCGCCTGTCGGTCCCGATCGACCTTCGGCGCTTGGTCGTTTGAAGCTACTCGTGCAGGGGGCCTTGGAAACGTCGGCGGAGCCGCACTGGGCGGTTCCTCGACGAGGTCGTCGTGGCCCAACTCTTCCGTCGCCTCGCGGCGCAGAGCCGTGACGTCCCCTTTATCGAAACCCATCCTGGGGCACATGCTACCCCGAGAGCGCCGACTTGGCACCGGCGCTCACGAGGTATGGGGATACCCTACATCCGTGCAGTGTCGTTCAGGCCGCTGGGGCGAGGTCCTTGAGCTCCTCGGCCAGCTTGCGCTTGGCACGCGCCTCGAGCTGGCGGGCACGCTCGCGGCTCACTCCGAGCTCGCGACCAAGTGAGGCCAACGAAGCGGAGTCGTCGCTGAGAATGCGCTTCTCGACGATGAGTCGTTCGCGATCGTCGAGAACGGAGAGGGCGCCGGCGAGGCGAGTCTGGATTCCGCTATGGCGGCGCTGTCGCCCAACCACCACGTCCTGCGGCTCGTAGGTGCCAGGGAGCATCTCGACCAGAGTCGAGTCGGAGTCGCTGTAGGCGGGGGCGTCGAGTGAGATCTCGCGCTGGTCCAGACGACGCAGGAGCTCGGTCATCTTCTGCTTGGTGGTGTCGAACTCGGAGGCGAGCTTCTCGATCAACTCATCATGGTCTGCGATGACGTTCGAGAGGCGCGCGCGCTCGCGGCGGAGTCGGAAGAACAGCTTCGAGCGGAACGGCCCCGAGCCGGCTCCAACCATCGTGCTCGAGCGAACGACGGCTTCGAGCACGAATGCTCGGATCCAGTACCCCGCGTAAGTGACAAAACGAGTCCCGCGATGCGGGTCGAACTTGCGTACCGCGGTGACGAGGCCGACGCTGCCTTCTGCGATCAGGTCGCCCAGTGAAATACCGTAGCGACGGTACTGAAGCGCGATCGCGATCACGTAGCGCAGATTGGCTTCGACGAGCGCGTCCGCTGCGGCCTGATCGCCCTTCACGACGAGCAGGGCGAGTTGGTGCTCGTCTTCACGGGAGAGCTTCGGGATGGCTCGGACTTGCTGGATGTATCGGTCGAGTGAGGCGGATGACTGCATGGTGTTACCCTGTACGTGTTGCGTTACGTTACGTTACCGATCAAGAACAAAAGCTCGTGTCTAGCTCCTGTCTAGGAACGGTATGGCATTAGCTGGACAACAGGGCAAGAGAAATTAGACAAGACCTAGACAATAACATGCCCAGGTCTTGCTAACATCTTGAAATGAAAGTGAAATCAGGCGGAGAAGCTAGAGCCGCAACCGCAGGTTTGCTTGGCCTGGGGGTTCACGAACTTGAATCCGGCTCCCTGAAGTCCTTCGACGTAGTCGATCTCGGTACCGTCCAGATACTGAGCGCTCATCATGTCGACGTAGATGGGAATTCCATGTGATTCGAAGGTCTGGTCGATATCGCTCGTTTCGTCCTCGAAGAACAAATCGTACGAAAAACCCGCACATCCGCCTCCGATCACACGAACGCGCAAGCCTTGGCCGGCAAGGCCCTCGGTGTCGCGGATCTCTTTGACTTTCTCTGCAGCGCGGTCGGTGAGGTTCAACATCGGACTCCTTCTTGCTCGCTAATATAAGGTCGTCCAGCCGAATGCGCCAGCTGGACAGGTTCCGTATCGTCACCCGGACAAAGCCTAGACGCCGAGATGCTCGGCGACTGCGCCGCGAGGTTCGGCTTTGGCGCCTCCCACGTCGAAGGGGCCCTCTGCGTCCTCGTTTCCTCTCTTGAGGAAGCCGAGCGCGACGGTGGACCCATCCACGGCGACCGAGGAGGTGACCTCGCCGACTTTTTCACCGCTCCGGGTAATCGGGGTCTTGGGAGCGGGCGGGTCCGCGCTGTCGATGTTCCAGCGCCACAGCAACTTGGGCGCCTTTCCACGGTTTTGCAGCATCACGACCGTCTCTTGGCCGATGTAGCAACCTTTGTTGAAGGACACGGCGAGTGGGGCGAGCCCGCTCTCTTGTGGATAGGTCCAATCCCCGAAATCGATTCCGAAGCGAGGCCGTCCCCAGACAACGTGCGCGTACCCCCAGGCGTCGAGACTCACCCAGCCTCCGCCGAGCTCGCTGGCTCGACGGGTGACCTGCTCGAGCTCTTCGTTCAGCTCAGAGACCGGAACAAGCCATGCGCATCCCCCGACGCCGACACGATCAGCAGGCCAGCTCGTCGCCACTGCTTCGCTGGCCTTAGGGCCTTGCGCCGCCATGATGCGCAAGTCGTCGCGGCGCTCGAGGTCGACGTCCTCCATGATGATGTAGCGGTCGAGTCGCTCCATGACGGCGTCCACCTGCTCACTCGGAACATCGAGCCAGACGCCATCGTCATGAAAGAACGCCCAGGCGTCGGCCAGAACCCGCCCCTTCAAGGTCAGGATGAAGCCGTAGACCGAATCGCCGGGCTTGGCTCCTTCGCACTGGTTGCTGAGTTGTCCCTGCAACCAGTCGAAGGCATCGTCGCCCGAGACTGAGATGATCGAGCGCTCATCCAGATTGAGAACGCCGACCGTCGATCGTAACCAGTTGAGCTCCCGCGCATGCGCCATGCCCGAGTTCTGGGGCGCAGCCGGCGGGCAGGCAAGGGGGTCAATCAATCGGCTCGAAGCGAGCCGCGTGCAGGGTCCTGTCACCCGCGTCGGTTCGCACCCGTGCAGCTCCCCGCTCGTCGATGCCCTCGAAGACGCCCGTGCCATCTTCCCAGCGCACCCGCCGCCCGATGAGAGCGAGGTTCGGGCGGAGTGCGCGAACCAGCGAAGCGGCCCCCTCCTCGACGATGCGCTTCACCTGGCGTTCGACTTGGTCGAGCAGCGCGACGAGCACTTCCGCGCGCCCGAGTGGAGCGCCTCCGCGTTCCTGAAGGACGGACGTGGCGATGCCTTCGAGTTCAGGCGGCCAGTCGAGGCGGTTCACGTTGACGCCGACGCCAATGACCAGTGCGTCGATGCGATCGCCGAGCATCTTGCTCTCCACCAGAATCCCGGCGCACTTTCGCCGTTCGATCCAGATATCGTTCGGCCACTTCACTGCGACCGGCCGGCCTGGGAGCAAGGCTCCAATGGCGTCGCGGACACCGAGGCCCGCGGCCAATGTGACCAAGGACATGGTGCTTGGTTCGAGCTTCGGCCGGGCCACGATTGAAAAGTAGAGGTCCGTCCCCGGCGGCGACGCCCAGTCGCGACCATGGGCGCCACGTCCGCTGCTTTGTTGATCGGCGACGACCACATGGCCATCGGGTGCTCCCGCGCGTGCCGCTGTCTCGGCGACATCCATCGTGGACGCGGTCTGCTCGAGCACTGTGATCGACGCGCCGAAGTTTCCACGGACTTGCGAACGCAGCTGTTCTGGATCGAGGTCGTGGACCAAGGTTCAGCTCCAGTCCAAGCCGAGGTCGCTCGAGGGCGCGGAATGCGTCAATGCACCGACGCTGATCACGTCGACGCCGAGCGCACCCAGCGCCGCTACGCGTTCGAGTGTGATGCCGCCCGACACTTCCACGATGGCCCGACCGTCGACCAGAGCCATCGCGTCGCGCACCTCTTCATCGTTGAAGTTGTCCAGCATCACGATGTCAGCCCCCGCCGAGAGGGCCTCGACCAGTTGCTCGCTGGTGTCCACTTCGCACTCGATGCGGCAGGTGTGAGGCGCATACGCTTGGGCCCGTTCGATCGCCTGACGGCAGCCGCCAGCCGCGGCGATGTGGTTGTCCTTGATGAGGACGGCGGCGCCCAGGTCTTCGCGATGATTGAATCCGCCTCCGCAGCGGACGGCGTATCGCTCGAAGGCGCGAAGCCCGGGGGTGGTCTTTCGTGTGTCGGCGATGCGGGTCGCCGAGCCCACGGGGAGCGCATCGACGAATCTCCGAGTCATGGTCGCCACCCCAGTCAGCCGCTGCATGAAGTTGAGAGCCACGCGCTCCCCGAGCAAGATCGACGCGGCGGGTCCCGAGACCCTTGCCACGAGTGCGCCGGCCGGAAGCTGCTCCCCGTCGTCTGCGTTCGCATCGATGTCGACCAGCGGGTCGATCTGAGCGTAAACCTCGTCGAGGACGGCTAGCCCGCAGACCACCACGGGCTCACGTGCGTGGAGCATGGCCTCACCCATCGTGGTGGGCGGCACACAGGCGTCCGTGGTCAAGTCGCCGCGATCGATGTCTTCGGCGAGCGCTCGGCGAACGGTGTCGGAAAGAATGGTGGGTGCGGGCAGTGGAACCGCCATGCCTCCGTTATAGCCAACTCCGCGCAAGGATCTCGGAATAAAGATTACTCATGGCGTGGAGAGCGATCGCGGCGCCGATGCCCCCCCGCCACGCCCGGACCCAGCCGAACAGGAGCGCGGGGAAGAATACGGCGAGCCGGGAGGGGTACGGCTCGACCAGAAAATGGATCGCCGCGAAGAGAGCGGCTTGAAGCAGCCAGGCCGATGGCGCGAGCTCGACTCCGAGGATTCGAACGCGGCGAGCCTCGACGTCGGAGAGCCCGGACTGGACGTAGCCGCGAAAGAACGCCTCTTCAGGCAGCGCCACGACCAGGAGCTGGGCGAGCGCGAGGTTGATTAGGTTTGGGGGAAGCGTGAGCTGAAAGTCCCGCGCGGGCTCGGCGAAAAAATAGTAGCCGACCCCGTAGAGAGGGAAGACGATGGCGGCCACCACGATTGCTACCGCTGTCTCTCGCAGGCTAGAGGGGAGGGCGGCGACGAGAGCGCGCCCGAGGTCGAACAGTCCGAGCGGGCCTGCCGCTCGCTCATCCGTCGGGGGCTCGAGCAACCCGCCGAGTGCCAGCCCGAAGTGCTCCGGGTCGCGTCGCGTCAGGCGTATGGCGGTCAGCAGAAAGATGGCAGCGACGATCAGGTGTACGTACTGGCCGAGGCCGGGTACCCGATCGAGGCGAGTGGCGCCGTACACGGCAGCGCACACCAACGCGTACATACCGAGGATCTGTCGTGTCGATGCGCGCGTTCCAGGCATCGCGCCACAACTACAGCGGCGGGCGGCGCTTGCCAAGAACCAAGCGACGCCTACACTGCCCGGCGCGTTTGGGTGGCGACGATGGGTGAGACGCGGCGGTGATTTCCGAAGATAAGATTGCTGAGATCCGCGACCGGGCCCCCATCGCCGAGGTCATCGGCAACTACGTCGCGCTCAAGAAGTCCGGCAACAGCCTCAGGGGCCTCTGTCCGTTCCACAACGAGAAGACCCCCTCGTTCTACGTTCACCCGAATCGCGGCTTCTATCATTGCTTCGGGTGCAAGGCGTCTGGCGACGTGTTTTCGTTCCTCATCCACGTCGAGGGCAAGACCTTCCCCGAGGTCGCCCGTGACTTGGCCGAGCAGACGGGCGTGCAGCTCCCGGTCCACGACCCCGCGCGCGAGGCGGACTTCCAACGACAGAAGAAGCAGACCGAGCGTCTTGCCGCGGTCATGGAAAAGGCCACGGAGTTCTATTGCAGCCAACTCCGAGAGCACCCGGACCGTGGCATTGCGCGAGACGAGTTCCTTGGCCGAGGCATCAGCGAGGAGTCGGCGACGGCTTTTCGGCTTGGCTACGCGCCTCACGGCTGGGACTCGCTGACAAAGTTTATCGAGCGCACGGGTGCGTCGCCGGAGGACGCCGAAGCCGTCGGTCTCATCGTTTCGCGGCGCTCGGGGCGTGGTCACTACGATCGCTTTCGCCACCGCTTGATGTTCCCCGTCACCGACGTGCATGGACGGGTCGTCGCATTCAGCGGTCGCGCGCTCGCCGACGCGCCGTCGATGGAGCCGCAAAAGGAGCCCCCGGCCAAGTATCTCAACAGCCCTGAGAATCCTCTCTATCACAAGGGTGAGATCCTCTACGGTCTGCACGAAGGGCGCGTCGAGATTCGGCGCGAAGACGCGGTGGTCGTTTGTGAGGGTAACTTCGACCTAGTCGCGCTCCATCAAGCCGGATTCCAGAACGCGCTTGCCCCGATGGGCACAGCGTTCACCGACGCGCACGCACGACTGATCAAGCGATTCGCGCAGAAGGTGACGCTCCTGTTCGACGGTGACAACGCCGGACGCAAAGCGGTACGCGAGGCCTATGGAGTCCTGAGCAAGGCCGGGCTCGCTGCGCACGTCGTAACGCTTCCACAAGGCTCCGATCCAGATAGCTTCTTGCGAGAGAACGGGGCCGATTCTCTGCGCACGAGAATCGTGAGCGCCCCCACCATAATCGAACATTTAATCGACGACTCCGCGGACCGCGTCGAGCCAAACCCGCATTCGAAGGCCGATGCGATCGCAAAGCTTGGTCCGATTCTTGCCAAGGTCGAAAGTCCGATCGAGCGCGGACTCTACGTGGAACGCGTCGCCCGCAAATTTGGGATCACGGACACTACATTGGTGCGTCGCGAGTTGCGTCGCGGCTTGGGGTCGAAGAGCGATCGCGCGAGCGTGCGACGTGACGCAGTGCAGCAGCCGATTGCACCGCCAGTGTCGGAGTTACAGTCGAAGTTGATTTCGGTGCTCATCGATCAACCGACACTCGTCCATCACGATGGCGTGCATAAACTGCCGCAGCTTTTGACGAGCGATGATCTTCGCGCCATCTTTGATTCTATCTTGCGGATGGTGGATAAGCAGGGATCGCTCAATGTTGCGGCGTTACTCGATGAGTTGGCTGACAATCAACTCAGGCCGTGGCTGGAAGCGCAGTTGGCGGTGCAGCAACACAGCATCGACGAGGCGCGGCAGATTCTCGACGACGGTTTACCCATTCTCGAACGCAAGGGCATCGAACGACAGTTGCCCCGCTTGCAACAACGCATTGTCGAAGCTCGCCGTATTGGCGACGACGCGTTGGCTGCAGGGCTCACCCGCGAGTTTGTGGAGCTCACACGCAGCGCTCACAAGCTCAAAGCAAATACCAAATAGAGGTAGAGATGGCGTCCAAGAGCTCAGTGCGAAGCGGGGAAACGACGAAGTCGAAGTTCAAGGAGGAACCGGTGTCTCGGGTAGTCCCGAAGCTCAAGGGGCGTGAGCGCAAAGAGGTGCAGGTGCTCCTCGAGCGCGGTCGCATGCAAGGCCAGCTCACGTATGACGAGCTCAACGAGGCGTTGCCGCCCGACATGGTGACCTCCGATCAGATCGATGATCTGATGGTATGGCTCAAGAGTGAAGACATCGACGTCGTCGATGGCGCGCCTGAAGGCCAGAGCCGAACGAGCGAGGCTCCCGTAGCCGCTACGCGTACGTCGGCCCGGCGTCCGTCGACGGTTCCGCCACCTGCAGACGATGGCTACGCGCAGAAGAGCAACGACCCGGTTCGAATGTATCTCCGCAAGATGGGCTCGGTGTCGCTGCTGACTCGCGAGGGCGAGGTCGAGATCGCCAAGCGCATCGAAGACGGCGACGCCAAGATTTTCAAGGTGATTTTGAACTCCCGCGTGGGCGTCGCAGAGATCCTCGAAATCGGTGAAAACCTCCGCAAGGGCAAGCTCCGCGTCAAAGACGTCGTTCGAGATTTGGACAAAGAGGAAGAGGTCGACTTCGAGGCCGCCAAGGTTCGCGCGCTCAAGGTGTTCGACAAGGTCAAGCGCATCGAGTCGTCGGTGACGAAGGTTCAGGGCGAGCTCGACGGCAAGCGTCGCGTCTCTGAGCGAAGCAAGAAGCAGTTCGCCGCTCAGCTCGACAAGCACGTCGACGAGCGCATCATGCTTCTACGCGAGCTGAACCTCACCAAGAAGCAGATCGACCGCGTCGTCGCTCGCATCAAGGGATACATTCGGCGCGTCGAGCGTTCGGAACGAGAGATCAACGAGGCGGAAGCCCGCGTCGGTGGCTTGAAGCACAAAGACATGAGCCGCGTGCTCAGTGACATGCAGGAGAGCAAGTCAGTCGAGAAGCGTGTGCTGCGCAAGTACGGCTCCGAGGAACAGATCCTTCTGTCGAATGAACACATTCAAGACGCCAAGCAGGCCATCGTCGGTGTCGAAGCAGACATGGGTCAGCCGATCGAGCGGCTTCGTGACACGTATCGCGCGTTGGCGGAGGGCGAGCGTCAGACCGAGCGTGCCAAGGCCGAACTAGTCGAAGCCAATCTTCGTCTCGTCGTATCGATCGCGAAGAAGTACACCAACCGTGGCTTGCAGTTCCTGGACCTGATTCAGGAAGGCAACATCGGCTTGATGAAGGCGGTCGACAAGTTCGAGTACCGCCGCGGATACAAGTTCTCCACCTATGCGACCTGGTGGATCCGCCAGGCCATCACTCGCGCGATCGCCGATCAGGCGCGAACGATCCGAATTCCGGTCCATATGATCGAGACGATCAACAAGCTGATCCGGACCTCCCGCTACCTGGTGCAAGAGCTCGGCCGCGAGCCCGACCCGGAGGAGATCGCCGAGCGGATGGAGATGCCGCTCGAAAAGGTCCGCAAGGTTTTGAAGATCGCCAAGGAGCCGATCAGTCTCGAGACGCCAATCGGTGAAGAGGAAGACAGCCATCTCGGCGACTTCATCGAGGACAAGAACGCCGTATCCCCAGTGGATGCCGTCATCGGTGGCAACCTGGAGGATCAAACGCGACGCGTCCTCAAGACCCTCACGCCGCGCGAGGAGAAGGTTC
>Ga0316194_10000127_pt1 | contig 40511 bp, 36 predicted proteins | sample CroRivsedime1_MG_FD_204936 | JGI IMG/M metagenome (GOLD analysis project Ga0316194, IMG submission 204936) | Coastal sediment microbial communities from Maine, United States - Cross River sediment 1 | ecosystem: Environmental > Aquatic > Marine > Coastal > Sediment | place: USA: Maine...
CACACCACGCGAGTGGCGGGCAAGTTTTCTCAAGCGGGGAGCGGCCCGAGTTGCTCGTGAAAAATTGTTATCCTGGAATCCGGAACGTTTGCTTATTGCACACGGCGATTGCGCTCAGACGGGGGCGAGCGAAATCATCACTGATGCGTTGAGCTGGATCTGAAGAACCACAATATGAAGTTGTGGCTTATCGTTTAAGGCGGGCGTTTCAGTTGAACATACTAACTCGAAACCTGGAGCGTTTTTTTTGGCCAGGTCGGTCCCGCGTGGTATTGCTGATCACTCGGACTGCAGCGCAAGCACCGGGTCTAGCCGTGCCGCCGAAACGGCCGGGTAGACGCCGAAGCCAACGGCGATAGCGACGCAGACCAACACGGCGATGAGGATGACCAGCACCGACCAGGCGACGGCCCAGCCGGCAAAAGTCGCGATGGCGTAGGCCAGGGCAATGCCCAGCAACACGCCGATTCCTGCCCCGATCAGTGCGATGACACAGGCTTCCACCAGGAACTGGCGCACGATATCGTTTTCCCGCGCTCCCACTGCGCGTAGCAGTCCGATCTCCGATTTACGTTCCATCACGCTGGCCAGCATGATGTTCATGATACCGATACCTCCCACCAGCAGGGAGATGCCGGCGACGGCGGACATCACAATGGTGAAAATTCGCTGGGTTTGCTGATGCTGCGCCAGTAATCTTGCCGGTACGATCACCTGGTAGTCATTCTGATCGCCGTGGCGCCGGTTGAGTAACTGTTCTACCGCTTGTGACGCGTGCGCTGGTGCCAGGCTGCCATCCAGGCGGATTTTGAGTTCATCCAGTTCCGCATGGAGTTCCTCCTGCTTCAACCTCGAAAGCCCGGTTTGCAGCGGCAGGAATAACCTGGCACTTTCGCCACCGATTTCGCGCCCTTCAAATGCATTCTCGGCAAGTTGCCGGTCCCTGAGTACAGCCACGACTTCCAGCCATAGGTGATTGACCTTGACATGATTGCCGATGGCATTGCCGTTGGGGAACAGATCGCGGGCTGCGCCACTGCCCAGCACGGCCTTCTGGGCAAACCGGAGGTCATCCTCGTTGGTAAATAGCTCACCCTGGCCGGCCTCGAGACTGGAAAGCGAAAAATAATGTGGGCTGACGGCATGGACATCAGCATCGCTTTCGCCCTCGCGGCTGAACAGGCTCCAGGTGCGAAAATGCCGGCTGCCGGCCCATTCCTCGACAAACGGCAGTGTTTCGGTGATGGCCTCTGCGTCCCGCACATTCAAACCACTGGAATATTTGCGTACTTCTTTCAGGGTTTCATTGTCGGCGTCACGGGCTTCGACGATCAGATTGTTCAACCCCATCCCTTCAATCAGCTCCAAAGCCTGCCGTTTACCCCCCTCGCTGACGGCCAGCATCGCGATGACGGCGCCTACGCCAAACACCATACCGAGCAGCGTCAGTGCGGTACGCAGCCGATGATGGCTGAGTTGACCGAGAGCTTGCCGAATATCCAGGCTCAGGTTGAGGAGATGTTGTCTCATCAGGAACGGTCCGGTGGCATGACCAGGCTGATCCGGTCTCCGGGCTCAACACCCGAAGTCAGCTCAACCAGGTCGGGACTGCGCAAGCCCAGGCTCACCGCTCGTTGTTCGGCGCCGCTGCCGTTGGTGACAAAAACAAAGTACTGGTCCGAATCGCCATGCACGGCCTGCACCGGAACAACGATGCTGTTCTTGATTGCGCCGGTGATGATTTCTGCCCTGAGCCGGCTGCCAACCCGCATGATGTCCGGGTCGACATCGTCGATAGCGGCTTCGACCCTGAAAAACTTCTGCGGATCGCTCCGGTTTCTTGGGCTGGCAACTGGTGAGACTGAAGTAACGCGGGCAGTGAATTCGCGCGATGCGGCGGAATCCAGCCGCAACCTCACCAACTGGCCTGCCGCCAGCCCCACGGCATCGGCCTCCGGTACAAAGATGCGTGCGTCTACCTTGCCTCGAACCGGCAAAAGACCGATCGGCATGCCGGGGTAAACCGACTTGCCCTTGCCAAGTTTCTGGCCCCAGGGTGTCTTGGCATAGATGAACGTGCCATCCGCAGGACTGCGCAACTCCATCATGCGCAAAGCCGTGTCCTGTTTATCCAGCTTCTCCTGTTCTCCCTGCTGTTCGGCCCGGATAAAATTCTGCTCGGCGCGGGTGCGCTGGTCGAGGGTCTGAAACTGCCACTCGAGAAATTCGGACTCCACTTCCAGGTATTCCACGTCTGCCAGGGCATCGATGATTTCATTGCGGCTCAACAGCATTTCATCAGCGCTGGCGAAAGTTTCGGAAATATCCCGCTCACCGTCGATACGCACGGTTTCATGGTTGATGCGCGAGCGCTCCAGCTGGCTGTCTCTCTGGGTATCCAGCAGTTGGAATTCTGACTTGGCGACATTGAGCACGGTACTCGCCCGGTCCAGGCGGACCTGGACGTCGTCAAAACGGGCGATGACATCGCCCTTGCGGATATCAGAAAACTCCGGCGCCATCCATGCGATGTTGAATGACATCCTGATCGAGGGGGGCAGCGCAATCGGCAGCGATTCAGAGGCAACCAATTCACCCTGTGCGCGCACACTGAATTCCACGTCTGTTGCCTCGACGGTAACCGCAGGAAGCCTCGACTCCTCATCGCTGCAGCCAGTGATAAACAGGGTTGCCATTACTGTTAAGACACATTTAATGGCTGTTGCGTGTTTCACATCGCCACCTCGTCACCGGGTTCCAGCCCGCTTTCCACGATGTGCATACCGGAGCTGGCGCGGCCAATTCTGATCGGGCGCCAGCCGTCACCCCGCACGATGACTCCCGGGATGCCGTCGCGATAATGGATCACCTCATCCGGCACAGCGAGGGCGTCACGTTCGGTGCCGACCACGATACGGAGCTTCGCCGATACGCCCGGTCGCAGGCCGGCAATGGCATCCGGTGGGAGGGTGACGGTTACGTCCCTGACCATCGCTTGCGAATACTGTGACTGGCGCCGGACGATGCTGGCGACGGAGCTGACACGGCCTTCGAGTGAACCACCGGTGGCATCGATATCAATTTCGACCGGCTGGCCGACGGCGATGCGCGCAGCGGCATATTCCGGCACGCCGGCTTGCACCTCCAGTTTTGTTTCATCAGCCAGTTCAACCACGATAATTCCCGGGTTTACGGCATCGTTCACATCGAGTTTTTGACCCTGGCGATCGGTGCCGACGATCACCAGGCCGTCCCGCGGCGCACGGATCGTGAACGACTCGAGCTCTCTCTCTGCGCCTGCCAGTTCACTTTCCAGGCGGCGGATGTCCGCCTCCAGTTCCGCACGTTTTGCCTCTCGTACCGCTACCACCAGGTCGGTGCGTTGTTGCTCACGGCGATAGAGATCCTGGGCGATAGCCTTTTCCTCCAGCAGCTTTTTATACTCGAGGCTGGCATAGAGTTCCGCATCGGTGTCGGCTTTTCTGGTGGCTTTTTCGGCGATGCTTTTCGCCTCGGCAAGGCGAACTTTCTCCTGCTCGATTTCACTGGCCTGGGTCTCCAGCAGCGACTCCAGTTCCGATCGCCGGGCATTGAGTTCGGCACCCAGTGTCCGCACCCGGTCATCTGTGGCGCTGCCATCAAACTGCGCCAATACATCCCCGGCCTTCACCCGCGAACCTTCGCGCGCGAGTTCGGTGATAGTGATACGCCAGCTTTGGCTGGGCGGTGGGCCGAAACGCTGGGCGTCCGAAGAATTCACGATACCGCTTGCGTTGACCGTCAGCGGCCGGTCCTGTGGTTCTACCGGGAGCCATTGCTGGCCCCGGGCTGCATCTGCTGCAACAAACAGCATGAACATAATGAACAGACGGCTCACGGTGCCGGCTCCTCACTGATGATTTCGCCCATCACACTCATACCTGGCATGACCTCGTCGGGGATACCGGAAACCGGCCGGGCGTAAGCTTCGAAATAGCCGCTACCGCTCCAGTCCTGTTTTTCGGCTGCCTGGCTGGAAGTCCAGCTCACGATGGCATCAAAGGGCTTCGAACCCTGGGCGTCGGCGATAATCCTGATGCGCTCACCTTCCCGCACGCTCAGGAAATCCGCCTCGTGGACCCAGAAACGCAGCTGCAGATCTTCGCGGCTGGCGATGGATGCAACCTCGAAACCGGTGTAGAGCGTTTCACCGGGGAAAATCTTCTTGCCGGTGAACCTGTTTTCTCCGTAAATGATAAAACCCGGTTTCTCGGCGCGGATTTCAGTGGCTTTCAGTGCATTGCTGACTCGTTCGTAGTCGGATTCTGCTTTCAACACTTCCAGCCGGGTTTCCTTCTCAACATCAGTAAGTTCGGCCTGCTTATTGAGCAGGTTGGCCTGCGCCCTGATGCGGGTTTTCTCAGCGGTCTCGAGCGTCAACTGGTAGCGCTCGTAATCCAGCCGGGGGATCGTCGACTCGGGAATCACGGCATCCAGCCGGGCCATTCTGACGGCTGACTCGGACCGTGCCAGCTCGCGCTCGGCATCGAGTAATTCCAGTTTCGCTTCATTGATTCGTCGGGTAGCGGACAAGCGCTGTTTTTCGAGCTCGGTTCGCGATTGTTCTTCGCGGGAGATCAGGTCACCGGGGTCTAGCCGGACCACCAGGTCACCGACACCTACCTCGGTACCCTCCGTGGCCATCCACTCAATGCGGCGTTGCCAGGCTCCCGGCAGCGAGGGCATTTCGATGGTTTGTGCCCTGACGTCTTCGACCACGCCGGTCAATAAAGGTCCGGCGATGGATTCGGTCAGCGCGGACAGCCACAGCAGGCCGGTGAACAGAACCCTAATGAACAGACGAATCATGTTCGATTTTCCCATCTCTCATACGGATGAGCCGGTTGGCATGGGCTGCAATTTCCTCTTCGTGCGTCACCATCAGAATAGTCTGGCCCTGCCGGTTCAACTCACTGAACAGCTCCATGATTTCCACCGATGTACGGCTGTCCAGGTTGCCGGTGGGTTCGTCCGCCAGCAACAGGGGCGGGGCGTTGATCAGGGATCGGGCAATCGCTACCCGCTGGCGTTGACCGCCGGACAGCTGATTGGGCCGGTGATCGAGACGATCCGCCAGGCCCAGGCGGTCGAGCAGATCGTCTGCCCGGTCACGCGCCACCGCCAGGTCGGCATTGCTGTAACGCAGCGGCAGCAACACGTTTTCACGGGCCGTCATGCGCGGCAGCAGGTGAAAACTCTGAAACACGAAGCCGATTTTCTGGTTGCGGATGCGAGACAGCTCATCATCGCTCAACGTCGCCACTTCCAGGTCCAGCAACTGGTAGTGGCCACCATCCGGCGTATCGAGACAGCCCAGGATATTCATCAGCGTGGATTTACCTGAGCCGGAAGGACCCATGACGGCCACGAAGTCGCCCTCGGCAATCCTCAGATCGACGTGATCCAGTGCGTGCACCCAGGTGTCCCCGACATGAAATTTCCGGCACAGGGAAGTGGTTTCAATCATGGCCATGTTGGGCGCAGTATACAGAGTCTCTGTCAAGAATCTGTGAAGGGCCGGCGTAAATTAGCCGGTTCCAGCTTGAGCCGTTCGTTCAGCTCAGTATGAAAATGAAAAGAGAGTTACTATGATTAGATAAAGCCCAAAAGATTTTTTGATGCCATTCTGGACGCAACCAAGGAGAAGGAATATGAGTGCTTTTAAAAAGACAATGGCCGTTGGGCTGCCCGCTTTGGCTGGAGCGGCATTAGGCATTTTTGGATTTGCCGGCCTTTTTAGCGAACCGCAGTTGGATTATTTTGGCGTCAAGTTGGAGATTGACGGAAACAGGCTTGTCGTGGATAAATCCAACAAGTGTAATAACGGTCCACATAATGGCTGTCTTTTGTTCGAGGAAAACAAAATCGGTGTCATCAAGTTTTATCTCACGGGCAGTAAAAATAAAGTCAGAACCTGTGACGATAATAACGTCGATGCCGTCATTACCAGCATCCACCTGACGACAAAGGGTTTTAACGACAGTCCCGATGACGAAAAAGGCGATTACAACGCGACATTAGATCCCTGGCTCGAAGAATTCGCTTTTCCAGGTGTCAAGCCCGACGGTGAAGTGTACCTGGCAGATGTTGAGGACGCCCGCACCCAGGCCTGGATCGTCAATATGAACAGCCACCTGTCTGAAGACGGACTCAAGCGCTTTTGGTATAAGGTTACGGCGACTGATTGCGGCGATAAAAAAATAACCTATGTGACCGACCCGCGTGCTGATAACGAGGGTAGAAGTTAAGCTTCGGCAGTGCTTTATAAAGCTTTTTTGAGTTATTGCCATGCCGACCGGTCCTGGGCGTCATGGCTGCACAAGACGCTCGAGGGATACCGGGTGCCCGGGCGGCTTGTGGGCGTCAGTGGCCTGCATGGCCCTGTGCCAAAAAGACTTGCACCGATTTTCCGTGACCGCGAAGAGCTGTCATCCGGCGTCGATCTCAGCGAAGAAATCAAGCAGGCCCTGGCTGACTCTGAAACCTTGCTGGTGGTCTGCTCTCCGGCAGCGGCAGCTTCCAAATGGGTCAACCGCGAAATCGAGCAGTTCAGGGAGCTGGGCAAAGACCGTATTTACTGTGTCATAGTTGACGGTGATCCAAATGCATCGAGCGCGGATGCTGCCTGCTTCCCGCCCGCCTTGTTGCAGGATGAACAGCACGAACTGATTGAACCTTTGGCTGCCGACGTCCGGCCATGGGCAGATGGCAAGGCATTGGCCCGGAGCAAATTGGCTGCAGCATTGCTGGGGGTCAGGCTGGATGACCTGCGCCAGAGGGAGAAAAAACGAAAACGAAAAATTCAGGCGTTTGCGATTATTGCGATGTTCGCAGTCATTGTTTTGCTAGCGTTTAGCGTGCAGTCGCGCCTGGCAGAACAAGAAGCACAGCTCGCGCGAGCCGCCCAACAGGCGTCGGCTGAAAAAATGCTGGCGAGTTTCCTCGATCAGGCCGAGAAGCTGCGCGATGTCGCCGACCTGGAGACGCGTAAATCATTTCAGGACGTCATGACCCGATACCTGGCGGCATTCGATGAGCATGACCTTTCGCAGCAATCCAGGCGGCAATTGGGTGTCATGCTCGCCAATCGTGGGATCATCCTGCGCGATGAAAATCAGCCGTCGCAAGCGATGGAGGTATTCAAACAAGCAAGGCAGGTCTTGCAAGCCCTGGTGGATGAGTTGGGGGATGATCCCGAGTCGCTATTTGAGCTAAGCCAGGTTGAATACTGGATCGGCCAGGTTTACGTGGACCTGGGCCAGGCTCAGCAGGCGGCTCCTTACTACTCCGCCTATGCCGCGATCAGCGAAAAACTGCACTCGATCGAGCCGCAAAATGCCGACTGGACGATGGAAGCAGCCTATGCCCAAAGCAACCTGGGTGCGTTGAAACTCCATGTTTACCCCTTCGACCCCATGGCGGCTATCCAGCATTACCGGACCGCTCTTGAACTCAACCAAGAAGCAGCCCTGCTCGATCAGAAATACGAGCATGAACTCGCTGACTCACACGCCGACCTGGCCGACGCATGGATTGGCATTTGTAAAATGGATGAAGCGATGACGCAGCGACTCAAGACGGTCGAGCTCGCTGAAACCTACTATCGGCAGAGTCCTGCCAACAACCGCTTGAAGCAGGATTACGGACACGCCTTGTCCGGACTTTCAATTCTGCAGCGGAAATCCGGTCAAAACGAAAAAGCCCTGGAAAACCTGCAGCGTTCGTTGCAAATTCAGGAAGAACTGGTCAGTGAAGACCCCCAGAATATGATCAAGCGCTGGAGCCTGTTGAGAAAAATGGCGGAGCAAGCCAAGTCTCTGGAGGTCCAGGGCAGCGTCGATGCCAGTTGGGAAATTTCACTGGGGGCCGAGTCTGCGATGCGTCAATTCCTGGCGGAGCACCCGGTCAGCATTATTGATTACCAGGTAGATTTTGCGGTGTTTTTAAAAGATTTTGCCGATCGCGCCTTTCGCGCAAATCAACTCCAGGCGGGCCGCCGCTTGCTTAATGAATCCATCGTTATGCTGGAGCAAGCAGCCGAGACGTTGCCCAACAATAAGACGCTTCAGTCTGAACTTGTTTCCGCCTATTTTTATTACTGGGAGAACCATCAGGGCGTTTTGCCCGAGGCTGTGCAATCGGTTGACCTGGCCCTTAAGGGTGATGTTTCCGATTTGGCAACCTGCCTGGAATTAGGGGCAGCGTCCAGGCAAGCCTTGCTCGCTGGCGACCGGGAAAAAGCGCAAGAGTTCGTTGACCGGCTTCTGGGCCATGGTTTTCGTGAGGCAGAGTTTCTGCGTTATTGCAGCAGATATGGGCTCTGTTAATATTAATTGCTGCCCGCTTCGGGATCCACGCAAATCGTACCATCGACCCCGATAATCTTGATGACATCGGAAGTTTTTTCACCAAACAGTCCGTCCAGCTTGAATTCGCCGCTGGTGCAGGTGTCAAAAGTGACGCTCAGGGTGCCATAAGGTTTTAGCCCCGCGCTCGGGGCGGGCGCAGTGAATGTGCCGGGCTCCCCGATCAGCATGGGCAGTTCGAACGGTACGCCGGGCACCAGGTCTTCCAGCCTGACCAACTCCGATACCAGCCACAGGAAGGTCTGGTCCGGGCTGTAACCGAAGTAGTAGAACAGCCAGCCCGCGGGAGTCTGGAAGAGCAGGTAGCCTTCGCCATCGAGGTCCGGGTCGTACCAGGGGCCGGAATAGTCGAAACGGGTGCCGGTTCTTGAAAAGGACACTTCCAGCACCGGTCGGAATTCTTCGATTTGGTTTTCCCGGGTATCAAATCGTTTTTCAGACAAAAAGTTTTCCGTGGCCAGCAGTATCCAGCCGAAGTTCAGGGCGGGATTGTCCAGCCAGAGCTGAACGTCCTGCACCATTTTCGGGGAAGGTCCGAAGGTGTAGTAACCGATGCCGTCGACCAGTTCGGCTGAACTGGAATCTTCCTCGTAATCGCCGCCGGCATTGCGCCATTCGAAATTTGGCCAGCGCGTGTGAATCCAGGTGGCGTCCCCTGTTTCAGCGTTGGTGCCGGTGTTTTCGGGCGGCAGCGCCTGCGAGGCGCCTTCGCCCCAGTCAGAAGTCAGTTTGTGCAGCCTGATGATGGTGGCGTCGGAGTTTTCGCGCGAAAGGTGCAGGTACAGTTTCACCGAGGTGATGGTGGCGTCTGCGGGAATCTCCAGGTGAATATTCTTGAAGGCGATCACCGCGCGTCGCCTGACGGGCTCGTCCGGCACACCGGCAAACATGTGTTGACCGCTGCCGTTGCTGAACAGGCCGCTGCCGCTTTCATACAAGGTGTTGTCCTGGGTGGCCGGCAAAAGGATGGTCGTGGCCCAGGCCGGGCTGCAAACCGCTGCCCATAAAATGGCGAGAAGTGTTCGACTCTTGATCATGGGTTGCTTGCGTGGAGCCTGGCCACGACCAGTTTCACACTCGGATCATCCGTATCATTACTGATCTGAAAGCTCAGGGACTTCATCAATTGCAGCATCTTTACGTTGTTTGCCAGCACCTGGCCCTCGATCAGTTCCAGATCCCGGTCGCGGGCAACCTGCATCAACCGGTGCATCAGGTGATGTGCGATGCCACGGCCACGCCACTTGTCGGATACGACCAGTGCAAATTCACAGCTTTTTTTATCCAGGTTGGTCGTATAGCGGGCTACGCCTATCTGTTCTTCCCGGCCGCCGCCGGATGTGACGGCGATCAGCGCCATTTCGTTGTGGTAATCGATCTGCGTGAAGCGCACCAGCATCTCCTGGCTCAGCTCCTGCACCGAGTTCATAAAACGGAAATATTTGGACTCTGTGGACAGTCCGCGTACGAACTCTGCTTCGATTTCGGCATCTTCCGGGCGGATCGGCCGGATCACGATATCGGTACCGTCATTCAGCTGGACCTGTTTGATCAGCTGGATCGGGTAGGGGTGGATGGCCAGGTGGTTGTAGGGATCGGTCGATGGTTTAGGATAGTCGACGACGATGCGCGCATCGACAGCCACGAGTCCCTGGTCATCGATGATCAGGGGATTAATATCCATTTCCTGAATCCAGGGCAGCTCACAGGCCATGGCCGATACGCCCAGCAGCACTTCGATCAGCTGGTCCATGTTGACCGCCGGCATGTTGCGGAATTCACCCAGCAGCTTTGAAACCTTGGTGCGGCGAATCAGGTCGCGGGCCAGGCGCTGGTTCAGCGGCGGCAGCGTAATCGCCGAGTCTCCCATGACTTCGACACTGGTGCCACCGCTGCCGAAACTGATAACGGGACCAAAGACCGGGTCACGAATGATGCCGATCATCAATTCACGGCCGTTGGAACTGCGGTACATTTTGCCGACGGTGACGCCTTCAATATGGGCATCCGGAACTTTTTGCTTGACCTGGTCGATCATCTGGCGGTAAGCGCCCCGGACCTCATGGGCCGAGTTGATATTAAGCCTGACGCCACCTGAATCGGATTTGTGCGAGATATCGGTTGAGAGAACTTTCATTGCGATCGGAAAACCGATGGATTCGGCGATAATCAAGGCTTCGTTGGCAGAGCGGGCAACCGCGTTGCGAACGGTGGGTATCCGGAAGGCATTGAGCACCGCCATGGATTCCGGTTCGGTCAGCACTTTTCTTTGCTCGGTCAACACGCCTTCGATGATCAGGCGGGCGCCCTCCGCGTCGGGCGGTTCCAGCTCGCTGGAAAGGCGGGAAGGGGTCTGCAACAGCAGGCGCTGGTTGCGGTTGTAGCGCGCCAGGTAGGAAAACGCGTCCACCGCATTCTCGAGCGTGCCGAAATCAGGGATGCGGGAATCGGTCAGGAGTTTGCGCCCCGCGGCGACCTGGGTGCCGCCCATCCAACTGGTCATAACGGGCTTTTCGCTGCTCTGCGCGGCCTTGATGACGGCCTCGGCTACCGCGGTCGGATCGGTCATGGCCTGTGGCGTCAGAATCACGATTGCCCCATCGACCCCGGGGTCTTGCAGACAGATTTCTACGGCTTGTTGATAGCGCTCAGGGGTTGCATCACCAATCACGTCCACCGGGTTACTGTGAGACCAGACCGCGGGCAGGGCCTGGTTGAGGGCTTCCATCGTCTCTTCCGACAGGGTGCTCAGTTCGATACCCTGGTCGGTCGCCCGATCCGCCGCCATCACGCCCGGGCCACCGCCATTGGTGATGATGACCAGGCGTTCAGATTCGCTATGCGACCTGCGGTTGCGAATAGAAGACAAGGCCTTGGCGGCTGCAAACAACTGTCCAATGGTTTCGACACGCAGGACACCTGAACGGGACAAAGCGGCTGAGAAGGTTTCGTCGCTTCCCACCAGCGCCCCGGTATGCGACATGGAAGCTTCAGCGCCTGCCGCGTGGCGGCCGACTTTCAGTGCGATCACCGGTTTGATGCGGGCTGCGGCGCGCAGACTGCTCATGAACCGTCGGGCGTCCTTGATGCCCTCGATGTAAAGCAAGATGGCCTTGGTTTTTGGATCCGATACCAGGTAGTCCAGGTAGTCGCCGAAACTCAGGTCGGCGGCAATGCCGGTGGAGACCACGGCAGAAAAACCGATGCCGATTTTTTCGGCCCAATCGAGAATCGCGGTACATATCGCCCCGGACTGTGACACGAAGGCGAGGTTGCCCGGCTTTGCATTGTTGTGGCCAAAGGTGATATTCAGGCCGATATCCGGCCGGATAATGCCGAGACAGTTGGGGCCCATCAGCCGGATGTTATAGCGCTTGATCAGTTGCACGACGCGGTCTTCCAGCTTGCGGCCCTGCGGCCCGACTTCCCGGAAACCCGCTGACAGGATCAGCATCATCTTCACGCCTTTCTCACCACAGGCCTCGACGATATCGGGAATACTGGGGGCAGGCGTCGCAACGACGGCCAGGTCAACGATTTCATCGATTTCGTCCAGCGAGGAATAGGCCTTCTGGCCCTGAACTTCATCGCGTTTCGGGTTCATTGCATAGATGCGCCCTGCATAGCCCGATGTAAGCAGGTTGTTGAAAACGATTCCGCCAACGGAATCCGGCCTGTCGCTGGCGCCAAACAGCGCAACGCTTTCAGGAGTGAACAGCGAGGTGAGGTAATGTGTATTCATTAGCGCAAACTATCCCAGATTATTGTTGCTGTCGTTAACTTTTACACTGGATAATGACCCCAGTCACTGCCAGGAAAACCAGATGCGAACTGCTTATATCAGTCACCGTGATTGCCACGAACATGACACCAGTGAAGGGCACCCGGAGAATGCGAGGCGTCTTTCGGCAATCGAAGATCAATTTGTGGCTACCGGCTTGTTCGATGTGTTGCGATACTACGACGCACCATCGGTAACAGATGAACAACTGCTGCGTGTGCACACCCCCGAACACCTGGAAGCCATGATAGCAATGTCGCCCGCCAGTGGCTACGCGAAACTCGACCCCGACACCGTGATCAGCCCCCGGTCGCTGACCGCGGCTCGCCGCGCCGCCGGCGCTGCGGTGCTGGCCGTGGACCTGGTCATGAGCGGGGAAATGGAGAATGCGTTTTGCTGCGTGCGGCCTCCCGGGCATCATGCAGAGAGCGATCGGGCCATGGGGTTTTGCCTGTTCAACAACATAGCGGTTGGTGCAGCGCACGCCCTGCAAGCACACGGCCTGCGCAAAGTGGCGATCGTCGATTTCGATGTGCACCAGGGCAACGGCACAGAAGAGATGTTCAGCGAGGAGCCCAGGGTGCTGTTTTGCTCAACGTTCCAGCATCCGTTCTTTCCCTATACCAGGATGTATGAAAATGCGGACAACCGGGTCAACGTGCCATTGGACGCCACGGCGAAAAGCGGAGAATTTCGTGAGGCGGTAACCTCCCGGTGGTTGCCGGCACTGCAGGGTTTCGCCCCCGAATTTGTGTTTATCTCGGCAGGTTTCGATGCGCACCGGGATGACGAGATGTCCCACGTGAGCCTGACCGACCTGGATTTCCGCTGGGTGACGGAACAAATCGTGCAAGTGGCTGCAGATTCAGCCCAGGGCCGGATCGTGTCCGTGCTGGAAGGCGGTTACGAACTGGACAGCCTGGCCCGCTGCGTGGAGGATCACGTTCGAGTCCTGATGGACTTGCACTGAGGTTCGACTTCAGAACCGGTAGGTCAGGTTCACCATCTGGCTTGTGCGCTTGTGAAAGCCCAGTTCGACCAGCAGCGAAAGGCTGCGGTTAATATCCCATTGCCCGCCAATCACGTAGTTCCATGGCACCTGGGTTGCCTGTTCGATTGACACCAGCAGTGTATCTTCACCGATGTCTATCGGCAGGTCCAGGATCTGGGCTATGTCCTGGTACATGGCGCCAACCCAGAGCACGCCACTGAAGCCACCGATCTTTCCATTCCAGCCGATTCGGGAAGAGATTACGGTCGCCTTGGCGTCTGTCAACGATATATCGAGGTCCGTGGTTGTCCGGTTGTAATCGATCATGCCGAAGAAATCCTTGTAGCCGCCCGCGACGGTCGTTCCCCAGCCGGTAACGTCGCCGTCATATTTGATCCGGAAGGTAGTGTCCACAGCACAGTTGTTGCCGGGCAGGCTGCACAGGACCGGAAAAACAGGCGCCAGGTCCAGTGTGAGCGGCCCTTCGGCTTCGCCATCAGTACTCGCCAGTATTCCGTAAACGTTCCAGAACGGCAGAATCCATGCGTCGAATCGTAACGTATACGTGGTTTCCTCATTCTGCACTTCGTTCACCACTGCCAGCCCCGGCGTCTTGACGTCCTGACCGTTAATGAAGATGTTATCCACGTCAAAGGGCTGGTCCTGGTGCATGTAGCCAACAGAAATCCCGAAGGGCCGTGGCAGAACATAACCCCGGGCACAGGCCTCCTTGCCCCAGATCGGCAGAAAATTCGTCCACCGTTCTTCGCACACGTTTTGGGATGAATCGCCTTTTTCGTAGGGGATATTGGTGGATGGGTTTTCTCTCAGCGTAGCCGGAGAAGGCCCCTCATCCCTTTCAGATGCCAGTTTGTCGTCCTGGGCGAGTACGTTGAAACTCATCATCAGTGTCAGTAATGCTGCAAGTCTGATTGTCAATGGAAGGTCGCCCGGCGTTAGGAAGCCCGATTTTGCCAGTTGAGGCGGATGAAGGCGACCGAAAAAGCATCATTTTTCAGTGTCAAATGATATATTAGAGAAATAGAATACATAGTATGGAATCCTGATGAACAGCAAATCGAACATAACGGTTGCCGGTGCGGGCTTTGCAGCCATCACTGGAGTGCGGGAGCTTAGAAAGCGATTGCCCGCTGCCGACATCACCCTGGTGGCTCCAAAACCTGAATTCATTTACCTTCCCAGCCTGATCTGGGTGCCCTATGGCATGCGCAACGGCGATGATCTCCGCTTCGACATCCGTCCGCTTCTGAAAAAGCTTGACGTGAGCTATGTGCAGAGCGCCGTGACTGGAATTTCAGCCGACGGCAGAACCCTGCAAACAGGGGCCGGTGATGTCAGCAACGATGCGCTGCTGATTGCGACAGGTGGTCGCTACATCCGGAAACTTCCGGGCATTGAAAACGTCATCACCATCTGTGAAGGGATCGAGGCTGCTGAAAAGATGGGCGAACGCCTGAAGGCGATGAATGGCGGAACGATTGCCATGGGCTTCGGTGGCAACCCCAAAGAACCCTCTGCAATGCGCGGCGGGCCGATGTTCGAGCTGTTATTCGGCCTGGAGACTTGGCTCAAGCAGCAGGGCCAGCGTGATCGATTCAGGCTGGTGTTTTTCACCCCTGCGCCACAACCGGGAAAAAGGCTTGGTGAAAAAGCCGTCGTTAAGTTGCTGGAAGAAATGAAGCGGCGTGGAATCGAGACCCACCTGGGTCACAAGCTGCGTTCGTTCGAGAATCACACCGTGACCACTGAAGGTGGGGAAATTCCGGCCGACCTGATCCTGTTCATGCCGGGTATGACCGGTCCGTCGTGGATGCAGGGCACGCCTTTACCCGTCTCCAATGGCGGAATGATTCAGGCCGACGCCTTTTGCCAGGTAACTGGCATGGAACGCGTGTATGTGGCCGGCGACGCAGGCAGCTTTCCGGGACCGGAATGGATGCCAAAACAGGCGCACATGGCCGACTTGCAGGCAAAAGCTGCAGCACAAAACATGGCCTTGAACCTGGCGGGTAAAGCCGCCGAGAAGCAGTTCAAGGTAGAGCTGCTGTGCATCATTGATTCCCTCGATAAGGGAATGCTGGTTTATCGCGGCGAACGGGGAGGCATGGCGCTACCCGCCATGAAGCCTCTGCACTGGGCAAAAAAGTATTTCGAAAAAACCTACCTGCGGCACTTCCGTCTTTGAAGCAACGCCGTCGCTGGCGAGAAGCCTTACAGGGAGCAGGTCATATCCTGACCGCAGCACAGCGGTGACTTGATCTTGCCATGGCCGTTGGGGCACTTGGAGATCTGAACGTTGCTGCCATCGGGTAATTCGAGTGAATCATTTTCAAGCGGTGCATCGCAATGCCCGCAAGTGGCGTTGACACTCATACCGCATTTTTTACATTCATAAGTTGCCATATCAATCTGTCTCCGGGGGTTCAGGAAGATAGTGCTCCAAGACGGTCAAAATCTCAAGCCTGCCGTGACGGTGATGGCTGCTGTGCCGGCGATCTGCACTTCCGCCATGAAATACTTGTACCGTACACCGAACGAGGGCAGGATAGCGGGCGCAACGCCCAGACCGTTGAAAGGAATCTTGTCTTCGAAGGGCTCCTTGTACCCGTGGAGCAGTCCCCCCACGAGCTTGAAGTAAAACCAATCGGTTTTGAACAAGCCCCAGGTCTTGCCAATGTAGAGGAACTGTGAGGACTGGTCGAATGAATTCTGGAAAAAGGCCAGGCCGACCAGGTAATCATTCTGGAATTCGATTTCGGGACCAATCAGCTTCTGATGGTTGGTGTGGTCGGGATCTTCGTCCCAGTGCTTGGTGTAGAGCGAGGTCTGAATGTTGAAGCCCCGATATTTCCAGCCATGGTCCTGTGCCGGCTCTGCGCCGTCATCCTGCGCCTGAAGATTGAAACAGAAACACGTCAGCAGGCAGCCCAGGCTGAAATTTCTCAAAACACCAAATTTTAAAGACACGGCAAGCCACCCTATGAAGTGATGCCCGGATCCGCATGGATGGATCCGGGCAAACAAGGGCAGGATTCTAGCAAACGTTGCTATAGTGTGGAAAGCCTGCGATCAGAAGCTGAGCCCCGTCAGGGACTTCTTCAGCCAGCTGGCAGGTGTCTTTCGGGCCCTTGCCGAGGGTGATGCCTGGATGAAACGGGAATCGTTGGCCGGGGAGTCCAGTTCGGCCCATCCGAGTTTGCCCAGGTATCCGATCTGTTCACCAGGAGTCGTGTAGATCTGGTATGCGGAGCTTCTGCCCACATTGACGACGTTCTTTATTTTCTCAACGCTGAATACTGTTTGTTGCATAGTTGCGTTCATTCTAAAACTCCGTCTCTTGCTGTCCTGGTTTTGCGAGTTGCCATTGAAAGTTTGGTTGCAGGTTTATAAATGCATATTTCATGCCAGGTTATGCCGGACCTCAGGTAAGAAGCAATAATCTTTTAAATACAGAGGGATAGAATATTATAAATAGTATTCACTTTAAGCAAAATGTTGGTTTTAAACGCGACAAGGTGACCGGTTATGACTACCGGTACCAAATTTTGTCACCCGTTGTCCAAGCTGTGGTAGTTTGAACTTTCTATGAACGTCAATGGAAAAGCATACCGTTCCATCTGGTTAAATCCTGACGGTTGTTCCGTCAGCATCATCGACCAGACCTTGCTTCCGCACCGCTTCGAAATCCGCGTGCTGAACACGGTGGCGGAAGCTGCCGAAGCGATCAGCACGATGCGTGTTCGTGGTGCACCATTGATCGGTGCAACAGCAGCCTATGGCATTGCCATGGCCATGAAAGAAGACAGCAGCGACGATGCGCTGGACATTGCTGCGAACGCCTTGCTGGCAACGCGACCGACTGCCGTCAACCTGCGTTGGGCCCTGACCCGGGTAGTTGGAGAGTTGTTACCGCTTCCAGGGTCGGCCCGGCAAGCGGTGGCTTTCGAGTTGTGCCGGCGTATCTGCGATGAGGACGTTGAAATCAATTTTCGAATTGGCAACCACGGACTCGGCCTGATCAGGAGCTTGTGGGAACAGAAACAGCACCCCGGCGACCCTGTTTACATACTCACCCATTGCAACGCGGGCTGGCTGGCAACGGTGGACTGGGGCACCGCGCTGGCTCCTGTTTACCAGGCGCACGATGCCGGTATTCCGGTCCATGTCTGGGTCGACGAGACCCGGCCGCGGAACCAGGGCGCTGCGCTCACATGTTGGGAGTTATCCGCCCACGGCGTTTCGCATGACCTGATCGTGGATAATGCAGGGGGGCACCTGATGCAGCATGGAAAAGTTGACCTGTGCATCACCGGAACAGACCGCACGGCCTTCAACGGCGATGTATGCAACAAGGTGGGCACCTATCTCAAAGCGCTGGCGGCGGCAGACAACAGTGTGCCGTTTTATGTTGCCTTACCGGGCCCAACCATCGACTGGGAGATGGCTGATGGCGTTGCGGGAATCCCGATTGAAGAACGCGATGCCGCGGAAGTCACGACCGTCAGCGGCCGCCTGGAGAATGGCGAAATCGCCTCAGTTCAGATTGCGCCGGATGGCGTTTCCGCTCGTAACCTGGCCTTCGATGTCACGCCTGCGAGGTTGGTGACCGGACTGGTTACTGAGCGGGGTGTATGCAATGCCAGCGAGCAGGGCCTGAAATCGCTGTACCCCGAACAGGAGCAATAGGTCGTGCCTGGTGAACGGAGACAGCAACTGATCGATACCGCCCTTGCAATGAATCGCAGCGGCATCAACCAGGGTACTTCAGGCAACCTGAGTGTACGGTCCGGAACGGGCATGCTGATAACGCCGTCGGGCATACCCTATCGTGCACTGGCCCTGGAGGACATCGTTTACGTGGATGATTCGGGTCAGCCGGACGGAGCCCGCCAGCCTTCCAGCGAATGGCGTATTCACCATGATATTTACCGCCAGCGCAAGGATGCCGAAGCGATCCTGCATGCCCACCCCACCGAATGCGTGGCCCTGGCTTGCATGAACCGTGCGATTCCGCCTTTCCACTACATGGTGGCGGTTGCCGGCGGTAAAAATATTCGCTGTGCTCCCTACGCTACCTTTGGCTCGCAGCAGCTGTCCGATCACGTCCTGCAAGCACTGCAAGACCGAAAAGCCTGCTTGATGGCCAACCATGGCCTGGTGTGCCTGGCGGGTGGACTGGAGCAGGCATTGTCACTGGCCATTGAAATAGAGCAACTGGCCAGGGCTTATCTGCGCTGCCTGGCGGTGTCTGACCCGGTATTACTGGATGATGCGGAAATGGATCGCGTGCTGCTGAAATTCAAAAGCTATGGACTACAAGACTAGCTGGCGCCGCCGAGGAACTTGCGTCTCGCCCGCTGGCTGAGCCGTGTCAGGATTTCATAATTGATGGTGCCGGCCCGTTCGGCAACTTCTTCCAGGCTGATGTCCTCGCCGATCAGGTCTACCATGCATCCCGGTTGAACATGCTGCGCCGGGACGCCGGTGACGTCCAGCGTGATCATGTCCATCGAAACCCGGCCGACCACCGGAACACGATGTCCGCCAACCGAGGCAATCCCTCGGTTGCCGAGCGACCAGGGGTATCCATCAGCATAACCGGTGCCCACGGTGGCGATTACCCGCCGACTGTCGGCCTGGTGGGTCGCTCCGTATCCGACGGTCGTACCGGCGCTGATTTCCCTGAGTTGCAGGATACGGCTCTGCACCCGCAGCACCGACTGCAGCGGCGGCATGTCATCCAGGTAGGGGTTACCGCCAAACAGCGCGATGCCAACGCGGGCCATGTCGCCCGAAAAAGGTTCACCAAGCAATCCACCGGCGGAGTTGCCCACGCTGGTGGGCGCCGCCGGCAATAGCTGCCGCAGTCGGTTGAACTGTTCCAATTGCTGCCGGGTTTTGTCGGTAGAGCTGTCATCCGCGCAGGCGAAATGGGTCATCACGTAGCGCGTATCGAGCCATGGCAGGTCCTCCGGGTGTTGCAGGAGAGTTTGCAATTCGGGTTCACCCAGGCCCAGCCGGGTCATGCCGGTGTCGATGTGGATGATGGCGGGCAGGGGATGACCCTGCTCGCGGGCCTGCACGGCCCAAAGCCGGCAATGGGTCGGTGAGATCAAAACCGGCACCAGGTTGTTATCACAAAAGGCCTGCAGGCTTAGTTCGGTGACTCCTTCGAAGACATAAATTTCGGCGTCACAGAGCAGTTCTCGCAGCGAGATCGCTTCGCGGAACGTGGCAGTGAAGAACTGAGTGCAGCCGGCGTGCCAGAGTGCAGGCGCGATCCGCTGGATGCCCAGGCCGTAGGCGTCCGCCTTGACCACGGCAGCGCACGAAGCCGGATGCAGCCGGTCGCGGCAAAAGCGGAAATTTGCCTCGAGCGCATCGAGGTCGACAGTGATGAGTGTGCTCAAGCAGAGGTTCCCTTTTCAGACACTCATGACCGCTTTTATTTCAAGGAAGTCCTCGAGGCCGAGTAAACCCCATTCGCGACCATTCCCCGACATCTTGTAGCCGCCAAAAGGGGCCTGCACATCGGTGGGGGCTCCATTGAGGTGGACCATGCCGGTTCGCAAGCGGCGCGCGACCTGCATGGCCTCGTCTTCGCTGCCGCCCCAGACATAACCGGACAGGCCATACGGTGAGTCATTGGCGATCTCGACAGCCTCGTCGATGGTGCGGTAAGGAATCATACACAGCACCGGTCCGAAAATTTCCTCGCGCGCAATGGTCATTTGATTGTTGACGTCCCGGAACACGGTGGGCCTGACGTAATATCCGGTTTCCAATCCCTCGGGCTTGCCCGGGCCGCCAGCCGCGAGGGTGGCGCCCTCGGCGATACCGGTCTCGATCAGGCCCTGAATCCTGCTGTACTGGGCTGCGCTGACCACGGGTCCGATATCGGTCTCCGGATCATTCGGATCGCCGGGCCGGGTGTTGTTTGCCTCTTCTGCGGCGATTCTGACTGCGTCGTCGTACAGGCTGTCGGGAACCAGCATCCGGCTGGGCGCGTTGCAGGATTGTCCACTGTTGTGGAACATGCTGTGCACACTGTCTGTGATGGCTTCTCTCAATGGCGCGGTTTCAAGAATGATGTTGGCCGACTTACCGCCAAGCTCCTGTGTGACCCGCTTGACCGTATCAGCGGCGGCCCTGGCGACCAGCACGCCGGCCCGGGTCGATCCTGTGAACGACATCATGTCGATTCCTTCGTGTTCGGACATTGCAGCGCCAACACCCGGGCCGTCGCCGTGAACCAGGTTGAACACCCCCGCTGGAACGTTTGCGTCTGCGAATACCTCGGCCAGCAGGGTGGCGTTGATGGGGGCGATTTCACTGGGCTTCAGTACCATGGTGCAACCGGCGGCCAGCGCTGGGGCCACCTTGCACATGATCTGGTTGACCGGCCAGTTCCAAGGAGTGATCAGGCCGCAGACCCCGACCGGTTCCCTGATAACGGTTGATTTTCCGATTGACTCTTCAAGCTTGAGTTCCTGCAGTGCGGCGATGGCAGCCCGTGTGTGTCCCAGCCCGGAGCCCGTTTGCGCCCTGGCTGAAAACGGTGCCGGAGCGCCCATTTCTGCTGTAATGGCTGCCGCAATGTCGTTCCAGCGAAGTTTGAATGCATCGACGATATGGTTGAGCAACTCCAGCCTTTGATCAACGGACCATTGCGAAAATTCCTCGAACGCCGAACGCGCCGCTCGCACTGCGTGGTTGACATCCTCTGCCGTGCCAAAAGAGACTTGTCCAATGACCTGTTCGGTTGCCGGGTTGATGATGTCCCCAACGCTGCCACCGGTGGAATCAAACCATTCGCCGTCAATATAGTTTTTCGTGCAGTTGTACATTTAAAATTCCTGTCTGGTTTAAAGCGAGACAATCGGTACATAATAAGGGAATTACACTCAATAAAGGACCCCCTGAATGCTTGGTTTGATGCAAGACTACCCGTTACTGGTTCACACTATTCTTGACCACGGCGCGCTCAATCACGGTGAACGTGAATTGGTGACCCGCAGCGTGGAGGGACCCATCCGCCGCACCACGCTGGCGGAAATTCGAGAACGTGCCCTGCGGGTGGCGAAAGCGCTGCATAAAGAGGGGATCAAGCAGGGCGACAGGGTGGCCACGATGGCCTGGAACACCGAGCGCCACATGGAAGCCTGGTTTGGCATCATGGGCCATGGTGCGGTATGTCACACGCTGAATCCCCGGTTATTCGCCGAACAACTCGACTATATTGTCAATCACGCTGAAGACCGAATCATCTTTGTAGACACGACATTTCTGCCGATCATGGAGGCGCTGAAAGATCGTTTTGCGTCGGTGGAAAAATACATCGTGCTAACCGATTCGGATCATATGCCGGCAACCTCATTGCCCAATGTTGTCGCCTATGAAGACTGGATTGCGGCGGTCGATGCGGATTACCGCTGGCAAAAGCTCGATGAAAACAGCGCAGCGGCGCTGTGCTATACCTCGGGCACCACCGGCAATCCCAAGGGGGTTCTGTATTCCCACCGGTCCAATGTGCTGCATGGCCTGATGGTTAACCAGCCGGATGTATTCGGGTTGCGCTCAGAAGATTCGGTGCTTGCCATCGTGCCGATGTTTCACGCGAATGCCTGGGCGCTGACCTTTGCGGTCCCCGCATCGGGTGCGAAGATGGTCATGCCGGGTGCGGGCATGGACGGCAAGAGTATTTATGAGCTGCTGGAGAATGAGAAAGTTTCATGCACGGCGGCCGTGCCCACCGTATGGTTGGGCCTGTTGCAGTACCTCGAGCAAACCGGCAAGAAGCTGCCCTACCTGAATCGTGTGGTAGTGGGCGGCGCAGCCTGTCCCCCGATGATGATCCGGAAGTTTGAGCTGGACTTCGACGTGGAAGTGATCCATGGCTGGGGAATGACCGAAATGTCCCCCGTTGGCACGACCGGCAAGATGAAACATGCTACATCGGTGCTGGATCGCGAGAGCCAGCTTAAACTCAAAGAAAAACAGGGCAGAACGCCCTTCCTGGTTGAAATGAAGACGGTCAATGACGAAGGTGAGGATCTGCCGCGCGATGGCAAAACATCCGGTCATTTGCTGGTCAAGGGTCCCTGTGTATCCAGCGGCTATTTCAAACTGGATGAGCCCGTGCTGACGGCGGATGGCTGGTTCAACACGGGCGATATTGCAACGATCGACCCGCTGGGTTTCATGCAGATCACCGATCGCGACAAGGATGTGATCAAGTCGGGCGGCGAGTGGATATCCTCTATCGAGGTGGAAAATGTTGCGGTTGGCTGCCCCGGAGTTGCAGAGGCTGCTGTTATCGGCCTGCCGCACCCCAAGTGGAGTGAGCGACCGCTGCTGATTATCGTCAAGGAAGCCGACGCAGAGTTGGATGATCAGTCGGTGCTGGCTTATCTGGATGGTAAGATCGCCAAGTGGTGGATGCCGGATGACGTTGTCTTCGTCGAAGAAATTCCGCATACGGCCACTGGAAAAATACAAAAGATGGAACTGCGGTCGCGGTTCAGTGATTTCGAATTTTCGAGCTAGGTAAAGCATGAATTCATCAGCCGTTTCACTCAGGGAAATCGTCGATAGCGCCGTAGCGGAGCACCATGGGAAGATTGGAACCCTCATGCCGGTGCTCCATTCCGTCCAGGAAAAACTGGGTTTTGTGCCATCTGAATCGGTGCCCATGCTGGCGCAGTCTCTTAACCTGTCGCGAGCCGAGATCCAGGGCGTCATTGGCTTCTACCATGATTTCAGAACAAGCCCGGCAGGCGAGCACCTGGTCCAGTTATGCCGGGCCGAGGCCTGCCAGGCCATGGGCTCCCGTGACCTGGAACTGCATGCCAAACAACGGCTGGGCATCGATTTTGGTGAAACGACCGAAGATGGCCGATTCACGCTGGAACCGGTCTACTGTCTCGGTAATTGCGCCTGTGCACCTTCAGTCCGGATCAATGACGGTATCCATGCACGTGTTTCCACGGGCAGCTTTGACCAGTTGATCGACGACCTCGAGGCACAGGAATGAGTGCCCTTAAAGTTTTCGTTCCACGGGATGCCACGGCCTGTGCGCTGGGCGCCGATGCCGTGGCGGATTCGATTCTTGCCGGTGCAAAGGGCAGGGGCATTGAAATAGAGCTCGTGCGCAATGGTTCACGCGGCGCGTTCTGGCTGGAACCGCTGGTCGAAGTAGAGACAGAGTCCGGGCGTATGGCGTTCGGGCCAGTCGCGCTTGCCGATGTGCCCGGCTTGTTCGAATCAGGATTTCCCGGGCCGGCGGATCATGCGCTCGGCCTGGGGCCGGTCGATGGTATCGATTGGCTTGCAAGCCAACAGCGGCTGACCTTTTACCGTTCCGGCTGGACCGACCCACTGTCACTGGACGACTATACCCGCATGGGTGGTTACAAGGGTTTGAAGCGCGCCCTGGATCTGAGTTCCCAGGCCATTGTTGACGAGGTCAAGGAATCCGGTTTACGCGGCAGGGGCGGTGCTGCGTTTCCCACAGGTATCAAGTGGCAAACGGTGCTGGACACGCCGGCGGAGCAGAAGTATATCGTCTGCAATGCGGACGAGGGTGACTCGGGTACTTTTGCCGATCGCCTGCTGATGGAGTCGGATCCATTCCAGCTGATCGAAGGCATGACCATAGCCGGACTGGCCGTAGGCGCCACTGAAGGCTTCATTTACCTGCGGTCCGAATACCCACACTGCAGGCGGGTGCTTGAAGAGGCCATCGCGCGGGCCTCGCAGGCAAACTGGCTGGGAGAGGATATCCAGGGATCAGGCAAGGCTTTCAAGCTCGAGTTACGGATCGGCGCGGGCGCGTATATCTGTGGCGAGGAAACTTCGCTACTGGACAGCCTGGAAGGCAAGCGGGGGCTGATCCGTTTTAAACCGCCGTTGCCGGCCATCGAGGGCCTGCTGGGCAAGCCAACGGTGGTCAACAATGTGCTGTCGCTGGGCGCTATCAGTACGATCCTGGCGGAAGGGGCAGGCTACTATCGGGATTTCGGTACGGGTCGGTCCCGGGGCACCCTTACCGTGCAACTGGCGGGTAACGTGCGCAGGGGCGGACTGGTGGAAATTCCGTTTGGCGCCACTTTGCGGGAACTGGTCGAGGGTTATGGTGGCGGCACGGCCAGCGGCAGGCCGGTACGCGCGATCCAGGTGGGTGGGCCTTTGGGCGCCTATCTCCCGGAATCGCAGTGGGACGTCACGCTGAACTATGGCGCGCTGACGGATATCGGCGGCATGCTGGGTCACGGCGGGATTGTCGTCTTTGACGACACCGTGGACATGGCGCAGCAGGCCCGTTTTGCCATGGAATTCTGTGCGGTGGAATCCTGTGGCAAGTGCACGCCGTGCCGGGTGGGGTCGGTACGAGGCGTGGAAGTAATAGACCGCATCGTCGCGAACCAGGACCGCGAATTCAACCTCAAGGTTCTCGATGACCTGTGTGAAACCATGGACAAGGGTTCATTGTGCGCCATGGGCGGCCTTACACCGATGCCCGTGCGCAGCGCACTCAAACATTTCCCCGCAGATTTCGGAGCATGATCGCTTATGTATGAATCAAGACTCGATATGGGAACGCCGATGCCGTTGAAAATTGGCATGCCCGTGACATTGACCGTCGATGGTCGGCCGGTCACGGTTACTGCCGGTGCGTCGGTCATGCGGGCGGCGGCGGAGGCCGGCATCAAAGTTCCAAAATTGTGCGCCACGGATAGCCTGGACGCGTTCGGTTCCTGCCGGGTCTGTCTGGTCGAAATCGAGGGGCGAAAAGGTTATCCCGCTTCCTGCACCACGGAAGTGGAAGACGGGATGGTGGTGCATACACAATCCCGTGAACTGGACGAGCTGCGCAGCAACGTGGTCGAGCTATACGTCTCAGATCACCCGTTGGAATGTGACACCTGTTCCGCCAACGGCGATTGCGAATTACAGGATGTGGCCGCTTCGCTGGGTGTCGAAAGCAGTCGTTATGGCATGAACGGGGCCGGTCATCAGCAGGCGGCCCGTGATGACTCCAACCCCTATTTTGCCTTCGATCCCTCGCAATGCATCGTGTGCTATCGCTGCGTGCGGGCCTGCGACGACATCCAGGGGACTTTTGCACTGACTGTTGACGGCCGGGGCTTTGCTTCGAAAATCGTGGCGGGACAGGCGCAGAGTTTCATGGATTCCGATTGCGTATCCTGCGGCGCCTGTGTCGATCATTGTCCGACCGAGGCGCTGATCGAAAAACCGGTCATGCAGAAAGGTCAGCCCGACCGCAGTATCACCACCACCTGCGCGTACTGCGGCGTGGGTTGTTCTTTCCATGCCGAACTCAAGGATGGAGAGGTTTTGAGGATGGTCCCGGACCAGCAAGGGCAGGCCAATGAAGGGCATGCCTGTATCAAGGGCAGGTTTGCGTTCGGCTACGCCACGCACAAGGACCGAATTACCCGGCCAATGATCCGCGAGAATATCAACGATCCCTGGAGGGAAGTGAGTTGGGAGGAAGCCTTCAGCTACACGGCCGAACGTTTCAGAGCCATCCAGCAAGAGTACGGCCCCGACAGTATCGGCGGCATCACTTCTTCGCGCTGCACCAACGAGGAAACCTACCTGGTGCAGAAAATGGTGCGGGCGGCCTTTGGCAACAACAACGTGGATACCTGCGCACGGGTCTGTCATTCACCTACCGGTTACGGATTGAAAACGACGTTGGGAGAATCCGCCGGCACGCAAGCGTTCAATTCGGTCGCCAGTGCGGACCTTGTCATGGTGATGGGCGCCAATCCCAGCGACGCACACCCGGTATTTGCATCCCGATTGAAACGCCGCCTGAGAGAAGGAGCCCAGCTGATCGTGGCCGATCCGAGACGGATTGAACTGGTCAGCTCCGCCCATATCAAGGCAGACCATCACCTGGCATTGCGGCCAGGCAGCAATGTCGCATTCATCAACGCGATGGCTCACGTAGTGGTGACCGAAGGGCTGGAAGACGCGGCTTTCATCGAAGCTCGTTGTGAATCCGGGCCCTATCAGAAATGGCGCGAGTTCATTTCCGGCGAACAGAATTCACCTGAAACCACGGAACGTATTACCGGTATTCCCGCTTCCGAGTTGCGCGCAGCAGCACGCCTTTTCGCAACTGCGCCCAATGCTGCGATTTACTATGGGCTGGGTGTTTCGGAACACAGCCAGGGCTCGACTACCGTGATGGGTATCGCCAACCTGGCGATGGCTACCGGCAACCTCGGTCGTGAAGGCGTGGGCGTCAATCCGCTGCGCGGACAGAACAACGTGCAGGGTTCCTGTGACATGGGTTCATTTCCGCATGAGCTGCCCGGTTACCGCCACATTTCTGACGCCAGCGTCAGGAGCCTGTTCGAACAGGAGTGGAATACGCAGCTACGGCCAGAACCCGGGCTGCGGATTCCCAACATGTTCGACGCCTCGATCAGTGGGAATTTCAAGGGGCTCTACGTCCAGGGTGAAGATGTTGCCCAGAGTGACCCCAATACACACCACGTGGAAAAAGCGCTGCAGTCACTGGAATGCCTGGTGGTGCAGGATATCTTTCTGAATGAAACGGCCCGCTTTGCACACGTGCTGCTGCCCGGTTCATCTTTCCTGGAAAAAAATGGCACCTTTACCAATGCCGAGCGGCGAATCTCAATGGTTCGAAAAGCGATCGAACCGCTGGCGGGGCTGGAAGACTGGGAAGTGACGATGGCCCTGAGCAATGCGTTGGGCTACCCGATGAACTATGGGCATCCCTCTGAAATCATGGATGAAATCGCGCGGTTGACACCCACTTTTCAAGGCGTTTCCTATGCCAAACTCGACCGGCTGGGCAGCATCCAGTGGCCCTGCAATGACGAGGCGCCTGAGGGCACGCCCACTATGCATGTGGACGAATTCGTGCGCGGCAAGGGCTACTTCGCCATTACCGGATTTGTGCCTACCGACGAGCGGGCAACGCGCAAGTACCCGTTGCTGATGACCACCGGGCGGATCCTTTCGCAATACAACGTGGGTGCACAAACCCGGCGCACGGCCAACTCCGAGTTTTATGCCGAGGACATCCTGGAAATCCATCCTTTTGACGCCGAAGAGCGGGGTATCAGCGAAGGAGACTGGTGCGGCATTGTCAGCCGGGCCGGTGAAACCGTATTGCGGGCAGTGCTGACGGACCGGGTGCAGCCGGGCGTGGTGTACACGACTTTCCATTTTCCATCCAGTGGCGCCAACGTGATTACCACCGATAACTCTGATTGGGCAACCAACTGCCCGGAATACAAGGTGACGGCCGTCCAGGTCAGTCATGTCAGCGAGCCCTCAGAGTGGCAAAAAGAGTACCGGGATTTCGCCCGCCGGCAAGAGGAATTGCTGGAAAAAGCCCGTGTCTGAATCCCGGCGGGTGCCGGTAATTCGCTGGCGAGGGGGACAACCTGGACCTGATGAAAAGGGCCGGGCTGTTGACGATAACATCGCCGTCGAATTACCCGTGGCGCTCACCTATAACCGCGTGTCCCACGTGGTGATGATGGCGACCCCGGCCGACCTGGAAGACTTCGCGGTCGGATTTTCGATCACGGAAAGGCTGGTCGGAGAGGCGCAAGACATCCAGTCAATCCGGGTGATCCCCCGCAGCGGCGGTATCGAGCTGGCCATGACCATCACGGAGGAATGGTTCGACCGCCTCGCGACTCATCGGCGAAACATGGCAGGGCGCACCGGCTGTGGTCTGTGCGGAGCCGAGAACATCGAGCAGGCGCTGCGCAGCCCCAGGGCGGTTTCAAACGCAGTAAGCGTATCGCAGGCGGCATTGCAACAGGCGGTTTCCGAACTCGAGGCACACCAGCCTCTGCAGGCGGAGACGGGCGCATCGCACGGTGCGGCATGGTGCGGTGCGGATGGCGCCATCATCCAGCTGCGCGAGGACGTTGGCCGCCACAACGCTCTCGACAAGCTGATCGGCAGCCTGGTTCGCGGCGGATTTGATCCAGCGGCAGGGTTCGCGCTGGTTTCCAGCCGCGCCAGTTACGAGATGGTTTACAAGGCTGCGGCAGTTGGCATCGAGCTGATCATGGCGGTTTCCGCTCCGACCAGCCTCGCGGTAGAATTCGCGGAACGGTCCGGCGTCAGCCTGGTCGGATTCGCGCGACCCGGCAGGCATAATATTTACACGTTCCCGGACCGAGTTACAGGGTGAGAAAGAGCTGATGCAGGAAGTTCAACAACTGGCAAAAATGGCCAACCAGATCGCGGACAATTTCAGTTTCCATGACGATGCCGTGGACCGGATTAGCGACCATATAAAACGCTTCTGGGCGCCTTCAATGCAGCGCAAGCTGATCGAATTCGACCAGTCCGGGGAGGCGGAACTGAAGCCAGAGGTCCGGGCGGCTCTGAAAACCCTCGGAACCGATTGACGCCGGTGGACCCGGTTACCGGTAACCACCAGGCCAGGGCAGAGATCGCAGGCGTGATCCTGGCCGGGGGGCGGTCCCGCCGCATGGGCGGGGAAACCAAGGCTCTGCTGCCGCTGGCGGGTAAGCCTATGCTCAGTCACGTGATCGACCGGGTGAAGCCACAGGTTGCGCAATTGTCTCTAAGTGTCGAATACCCATCCGACTCCTTTGATGGTTTCGGATTACAGCAGTTACCGGACCGAAAACCCGGCGGCGGCCCGCTGGGAGGACTGCTCGCGGCATTGCAGTGGATGGACCCGGACCATGACTGGTTGTTGCTGGTCCCTTGTGATGCGCCGTTTTTGCCAGCGGGTCTTGCACAGCAACTGCATGAGAGCGCTGTGGAGTCAGGTCTGGCAGGCGCACTGGTGCGTTACGAGGCCGAGATCCAGCCGACTTTTTCATTATGGCACCGAAGCATTCTTCCGATCCTGGAGCATGCGGTTGCCGAACGAGGGCTAGCCGGGTTCAAACAATTCTTGCGCGAGGTCCGGTTGGCTGAATGCGACTGGCCGCCATCATCACCGCCACCTTTCTTCAATATCAACGATCAGGAGGCCCTGCTGAAGGCCGGCCAAATGATCACCGAAATCAAGGAAAAACCCGCATGCTCAGCGTAAATGAAGCCATCGGCACCTTGCTGGAAAACTGCGAACAGCTGGTGGATAGCGAACAGGTCAGCCTGATGGAAGCCACGGGTCGCACCCTGGCAAACGACGTCGTCGCCCCCATCGATGTACCCCCGGCTGACAACAGCGCCATGGATGGGTACGCCATTCGATACGCCGATTGGAAAGGTACCGATACGGCAATCCCACTGAGCCAGCGAATCACCGCCGGTTCTGTGCCCGGAAAACTTGCCGAGGGCAGTGCCGCCCGAATCTTTACCGGCGCGGAAGTCCCTGAAGGCGCAGATACGGTGGTGATGCAGGAGCATTGCAGCGAGGAAGCCGGGGCCGTAAGAATACTGAAGTTGCCAGTAGAGGGCGCAAACATCAGGCGTCGCGGCCAGGACCTTGCAACCGGCCAGACCGTGCTCACCGCTGGTCACCGACTCAGGTCACAGGACCTCGGACTGGCGGCGTCGCTCGGTTTCGCGGAAATATCGGTGTACCGCAGGCTGAAGGTCGCGGTGATGTCGACCGGCGATGAACTGCGAGAGCCGGGTGAGGCCATTCAACCGGGGCAGATCTACAATTCCAACCGCTATACGATGAAGTCTCAGCTTGAGACCTGGGGTTTCGAGGTGATCGACCTGGGCGTGGCCCGGGATGAGCACGAGGCGGTCAGGGACATGATGTCACAGGCGGCAGGTGAGGCCGACGTGGTAGTGACCTCCGGAGGGGTTTCTGTGGGCGAAGAAGACCATGTCAAAGCCGTGGTCGAAGAACTGGGCGCCATCAACTTGTGGAAGATCGCCGTCAAGCCGGGAAAACCGTTCGCGTTCGGACAGGTTTGCGGCACACCGTTCATCGGTCTGCCCGGTAACCCGGTTTCGGTTTTCGTCACCATGCTGGTCATTGCACGGCCTTACCTGTTTGCCTGCCAGGGAAATGCGGATACGGGGGTGCACGCGGTCCGGCAGATAGCCAGGTTCAGCAAGAAGGCTAGCCAGAGGGAGGACTACCTCAGGGTCCGTTCCCTTGATGACGGCGTGCAACTGTTTACCAACCAGAGCAGTGGCGTGCTGTATTCAACCAGCTGGGGTGATGGCCTGGTCCGCCAGGCTGTGGGTGAGGAGGTAAGGGAGGGGGAGCCTGTCGATTTCCTGCCTTTCGCGCTGTTTAATTAACATCATTCTGGCAGTCGGGCCCTGGGATCAAAGTTCATGAAGTCGCCGCTGTCTTTCGGTGGGTTCAGCAGGGCCCCGCGTGTGGACTAATCCCCCAGCAGTTCATCGCACAGGTGCCGGCCAATAGGGATCGCGGACGTAGCGGCGGGCGAGGGCGCATTGCACACATGCAGGCTGCGAGGGGTCTGTTTGACCAGGAAGTCATGCACCATCGTGCCATCCCTCAGCACAGCCTGGGCACGGATACCGGCCGGGTAGGGCTCCAGGTCCCGGGCAGTGATCTGCGGACAGTACTTGCGAACCTCGGCCAGGTAGCCCCGCTTCCAGATAGAATTCAGGGTTTCGTGCAGTCCATGCCCCAGGTGCCGGGCGGTTGTTTTCCAGAACCCGGGAAATGACACCACCTCAGCCGTGTCCCGCCAGTTGAAATTGAAGCGGCCGTAACCTTCGCGCTTCCATCCCTGGACGGCGTTTGGCCCCACGGTGACGGAACCGTCGATCATCCGGGTGAGGTGCACGCCGAGAAAGGGCAGTTCCGGGTCCGGCACCGGGTAGACCAGGTGCTTGACCAGGTATTCCGGTCCGGGCCGGAGCCGGTAATATTCACCCCGGTAGGGGATGATCCGGAAATCAATATCCAGCCCCTGCATCCGGGCCAGGCGGTCTGCCATCAGGCCGCCGCAAACCACCAGTCTGTTTGAGCGAAATGTTTCCGAACGAGTCCGGATGATCATCCCGTCAGGCTGCTCGGTGATGTCTGTGACCTCCGTGCTCAGCATTGCGGCGCCGCCCAGGGACTGGAACTGATTCAGCATTTCGCGGCAGATCGCGGTGAAATCAACAATTCCCGTTTCCCTGACCAGGAAGGCCCCTTTACCGGTAATCGAAGGTTCCAGTTCCTGCAATTCTCCGTCCTGCAACAGGACGGGGTCGAGGCCGTTTTTCTGGCATCTTTCAAACAGCGAATGCATCCGTTGCAGTTCGATCTCGTCGGTAGCGACCACCAATTTGCCGGTGCGTTCGCAGGGAATGCCGAACTCCTCGCAGAACGCGTAGGTGGCACGTGCCCCGGCTTTGCAGAACCGGGCCTTGAGGCTACCCGGCTCATAATAAACACCGGCGTGGATGACACCGCTGTTGTGGCCAGTCTGGTGAAAGGCCGGGCTGTCTTCTTTTTCCAGCAACAGCACATCGGCCTGGCCAATCCGCTTTTTCAGTTGCCAGGCGGTGGACAGCCCGACGATGCCCGCGCCGATGATGATGAAGTCGTATTTCATTTTCAGTTAGCATATGCGTTCATGAATATCGAGTCGAGATGAAAGCGGTTCTCCACCAATCCATAGTTTTGGGAAGGCTGGCCGGACTGCTCTTTATGGCAGCTTCTGCATCGCTGTTCGCTTCCCCGCCCGCTCCGGAAGTACAGGCGAATGGCGAAATCCTGTCCGGCGCCTGGGTCGCCGCGCCTGTCCCTGTAGCGCAATTCAGCGGTATTCCTTTTGCCCGGCCGCCGGTGAGTGAGCTCAGATGGAGCGCACCCCGCCCCCATGTGCCCCGCGAGGGGAAACAGTACGCGACCGGCTTCGCTCCGGCGTGCATGCAGGACAATCGCATGGTCGATTGGTACGCAGATGTGGCCGGGGCATTCGGACACGGCCCTGAAGTGGTGGAGCGCCCAGCAGGTGTCAGCGAAGACTGCCTTTATCTGAACGTGTGGACTCCTGACATCTCTGCCGGCGCCCGCCTGCCGGTCATGGTTTTCGTGCACGGGGGCAGCAACGAAGGTGGCTGGTCCTACGAGCCCAATTATATTGGCCAGAACCTGGCGGCAAAGGGCGTGGTTGTGGTCACGATCACTTATCGCCTGGGACCGTTCGGTTTCTTTTCGCACCGGGCCCTGGACGATGGTGAAGGCGAACCGGTCGCGAATTTTGCGCTGCTCGACATTCGCGAGGCGTTCCGCTGGGTGCAGAAGAATATTGACTCCTTTGGCGGTGATCCGGAAAACATCACTGGCTTCGGAGAATCTTCCGGAGCGTTCGACCTGGCGGATCTGCTGTTGGCGGACCTGGATCGGGGCAAGGGCAATCAATCCCTGTTTCGCCGGTTGATCCTGCAAAGCATAGGGGGGCCGGCCCGGAAACGCCGGACCCTGGACGAGGAGCAGGCGATCGGCGATGTGCTGGCAGAGAAGGTGGGATTGGGCCATGAAGTCACTGCGCAACAGCTCCGGCAGGTGCCGGCTGATGAAGTTCTGAAAGCAGCCAGACAGTTGCCCGCAGGTCATTATTTTTCAGCGGTTATCGATGGAAAGTCGGTGTACCGGTCGCCGCAGGAGGTTTTGAATCAGCTCGATGCTTCCGGAATCGACTTGATCGCAGGTACCAATGCCGATGAGTGGCTCATGTATCTCGCCGAAGAGACCACGCGCGGTGATGTCGAAAACTGGATAACTGAAAACGCATCGGAGGAGCGTCAGGCGCTGCTGGAGCTAATTGCGGACCAGCAGGATCCCCGCAGAGCCCTGGACCACCTGCGCACCGCCAGCCGTATGCTGTGTCCATCACGAAACCTCGCGGCAAGAGTAAACCAGACCGGTGGTCAGGCCTGGGTCTACTTGTTCGACCGGCAACGGCCAGGTGAGGGTGGCCGGCGCCTGGGCGCCTATCACGGGGCAGAACTGCCCTACGTATTTGACCGGCATGACGTCTGGCTGGCCACCGACGACAAGGACAGGGCCCTGTCAGCCGCTATCATGGATTACTGGGTGCGGTTTGCATCTACCGGAACTCCGAACGGTGCCGGAACTGCCGCTTGGCCGGTGTTTTCCGGTAAATCGCCGGAAATCATGGTGCTGGGCGATTCGATCGGGACTGCGCAGGACGCTTCCCGGGCGTTGTGTACATTGCTGGGGTACGACTGATGGCAGCCGGGCGAGAACCATTGAAACGTCATAAACTCGACTGGCCAGGGTTTTCCGCGTCCATCACGGTCATCCTTGCTGCCTGCATTCCCTTGCTGCTATTTCCCGAAAGCGGCGGTGAATTCCTCGTCAACCTATACGGCAACGTAACCAGTCACTTCGGGTTTTTGTACATGCTGGCAGGAATGGCAGTGTTGGTTTTTCTGCTGTGGCTGGCCCTGGGTCCCTATGGAAAAGTGCGCCTGGCAGCAGGTGATGAGAAACCCGATTTCAGCACGTTCAGCTGGGTAGCCATGCTGTTTTGTGCGGGCGTCGGCGCCGGGCTCATGTACTGGGCGCCGATCGAATGGGCTTATTACTACGACAGCCCTCCATTTGGCGCGGAGCCCAGGTCCATGCAGGCTGCCGAATGGGCGTCAACATATGGCATCTTTCACTGGGGACCAACGGCCTGGGCGATTTATTGCCTGCCGACGGTGGCCATTGCTTATCCGTACTACGCTAAAAAGATGTCCTTCTTGCGGCTCAGCACCAGTTGTCATTATTTTTTTGGCGGCGAGCAGGAAACCCGCAGTGAGCGGGTTATCGATTGGCTGTTCATGATAGGCCTGCTGGGCGGTGCCGGAACCTCTCTGGGCTTTTCCACGCCTTTGATAGCCGCTTGCGTATCCAGGGTAACGGGCCTCGAAAACGGGTTCATCATGGAAGTGGCCGTCGTTGCAGTTTCAGTGGCCCTGTTTGCAACCAGCGTCTGGCTCGGTCTCAAAAAGGGAATCAAGCGGCTGAGTGATTTCAATATGTGGCTGGCATTTGCACTGCTGGCGTTTGTGCTGCTGGCCGGCCCGACCGTTTTCCTGCTGAAGACATCGGTCAACAGCCTGGGATTATTGGCGCAGAACTTTATCCGGATGAATTCCTGGACGGATGCCTTCACCGACTCCGGCTTCGTGGAGAACTGGACAGTCTTTTACTGGGCATGGTGGATCGCCTACGCGCCCTTTGTCGGGCTTTTCGTGACCCGCATATCGAGAGGACGAACCCTGCGCCAGGTTATTTTTGGCATGCTCGGTTTCGGCACGCTGGGTGGCAGTCTTTTTTACATGATCTTTGGCAATTTTGGATTACATCTCGAGTTGCAGGGAACGGTCGCAGTAACCGGGATCATGAGTGAACAGGGTGGCTCGGAAGCCGTGGTCGTCATGCTGGAGCAACTGCCTGCGGCCGGAATCATAGTCGCTGTTTATGCACTGATCGCGTTGATTTTTTCAGCGACCACTTACGACTCCGCATCCTACATTCTCGCCTCAGCCGCTACCCGGCAATTACCTGCAGGCGATGACCCGGAAAGATGGCACCGCGTATTCTGGGCCCTGGCCCTTGCAGTTTTACCGATCACCCTCATGTTTGTGGGCGGGTTGAAGGTCGTCCAGTCTGCAACGCTGGTCGTTTCCTTGCCCCTGATATTCATCGGCGGACTGATGTCGGTCTCACTGGTGAAACAACTGAAAAAAGACTTCGGATAAGAACACCTGGGACATTACTGACAATGATCAGAATTAAAGTAACCGACCTGGACGGACAGGAACATGAACTCGAGGCCCGGCCTGACAGCGTACTGATGGAGTTGCTGCGAGAACAGGACTGGGGTATAGCAGCCCTGTGCGGCGGGATGTGTTCCTGTGCAACCTGCCATGTTTTTGTTGACGAGCGCTGGCTGGATAGTTTTCCGATGAAACAGTCGGATGAAGAGGAGTTACTGGAAATGCTGGACCATTTTCAGCCGAATTCACGACTCAGCTGCCAGTTGCGAGTGCAGGCAGCGCACGACGGGCTGGCGGTAACACTGGCGCCGGAAGAGTGAGCCGGCGAGGCTTGATTAGCCTTTAGCCATTATCACAGCTGGCGTCTACGGGTGGGACCAGGCGAATCCAGCCGTCGGCTTCCACCTCGAGAATCCTCGGATCGGCACTCGAATCATTCAGGCAAATCCGAAACTGTCCTGTCAGCGAATCACCGTGACTGACCAAGCCGGTGGAGGTAAAGGCTGCGCGGGACTGAGTTGCGCCTTCGGCGAAAATCCTGATTCGCGCGTTTGGCGCGCCGCTCGCATGGATCAATTCGATATCCTGAACCGTGCCGTTGCCATTTCCGTCTGAGAAAACCACCCAGCCGTAACTCCAATCGTTGTCACGCCGGCAGGAGTTCCCATTCGAGCTGGGGCAAACCACCACTGTACTGCTGCGCGCCTGGGCTTCCATCTTGGCCATTTCCAGGCTTTTGAGAAGAGAAGTTTCGGTGGTTTTGAGCCGGTATTTTTCCAGTAAAAGTGTTGTACCCGGGAACGTGATCAACCCGATGACTGCAATCGCGGCAACGATGATCATCACTTCCAGGGCGCTGAGACCGCGGATGGAAAATGGCCGGTTCATGGTAGCTTTTTGATTTTCTGATGGCACGATTGTTCCTTTGCTACCGACAATATCAATTAATGTTTATGGTTGAAGTAATCGATTCATCCTCGCGAGACACCAACAGAATGGCGCCGGGATTTTTAACCAATCCCCGCTCATCGAAGATGTAGGAATCCTGGTCAGAAATCAGCATGATTTCAGGCGGTATATTGAAATCCTGTATTTGTACGAGGCCGTTGTTTTTTGGCTCGGTGGCCGCGAAAGTAATACTTTGCGATGGAATGGTGTCCTTGTCTGAAATCAAGGTCATCGCAATGGATTTTTCATTGATCCGTGCCGTTTGACGCGCAACATGCATGGAGTATTGGACATTCTCCACTGCCACGGACAATTCGGCCTTGATGACTGCTCCCGTGGCTGATGGCACGGCAAATGACAGCATGATTACAAGCACTGCCAATCCCAGCAGTATCTCGATCAGGCTGATCCCCTTTGAATTTGAGGGTGGATTCCTCAGAATTGGTCTATTCATAATCCCCTACGCTTTCGATCGGTAAAACCGGTCGACACTGGCCTTATCCCTGCATTTTTCCTTAAGTCACGGCACTTCCGTGACTCTCAGGCCGCCAGTCCGTAGCGAATTGAAAACTCCTGACCTAAGTATAGATAAACCGGAATCCAAGGGTATAGCCTGCCGTGACCGTTCATCCTGCTGATTGGACCGTTCGGAAGAAATACGGGTTTTTACTGCTTCGCCTCGTTCAATGCATCGAGAAGAATAGCTGCCCAGCCATTGAGAATACGCCTGCCTGCAGACCTGTTTGTGACTGAGTTTGTCCAAGTGTAATAACCGGAGCCTCCGGCATTGTCGACCCGGCGATCAAGGGCCTTGGCAAGCAGATCACCGGTGACTGAATCATAGAGTTCTATGTAAAGGGTCATTTCGCCGGCGGAGGAGGTGTAAGTCCGGCTCATTCCTGCTCGTGGTGTATCCGGCGCGTTAACATCGAGGTTGATGATGGCGGGTCTGACCAACAAAACATCATCGGCATTTTCATCAACGACTTTATAACCCCCTTTTTCGAGCGCCTCCCTGAAGACGCCATCAAATTCCTCGGCAAGCGTTTTCTTGATTTTTTCCATATCGGCGGAGGTCACGCGCAAGGGTATTGCAGAATTGCTTCGCTGATTACGCGCCCAGTTTTTCTTGAAGGCCACATAAGCATCGAGCAACCTGACCCGTTGATATTGAGCAAGGTCAGCCCCGGGTTCTGCATACACGATGGCCATTTTTGAATCCGGAAGCAGGTGTAATCCATCTTCGCTCACTTCGGGCAATTTCTGGGTTTTGGCCAGCACCACAGAAGTGGCGAGCAATAGTAGTAACGATGACAACGCGTGCGATAATTTCATCAAGACATTCCTTTTTTAAGCTGTACTGCTTAAGCTACAGACCAGTTTATTCTGATGGAAATTACAAAGTCCATTTAAACGCGCTATGATTTGGTTCGTGGATGGCGCCCGCCGAGTCAAAGGGAATGGGCGGTCTGTCAGAGCGAACTTAAGGCCCGGGAGCCTGTCTTTTTTGGGTATGTACGAAGAGGTTTGGAGGGATTCGTGAAGATTATTATTTTACCCTTGTTGCTTGCTACCAGCCTGGTATTTGCCGAGGCAAGGCAGATCGATGACTTCCAATGGGTGGGCGTAGAGCGCATAGTCGCGATTGGCGACCTGCATGGCGACTACGATAATTACATTGCCACGTTGCAAGCCGCAGGCCTGGTTGACAAGAAAGAAAAATGGAGCGGCGGCAAGGCGCATTTTGTGCAGACCGGCGATATCCCTGACCGGGGTCCGGATACCCAGAGAATCATCGAACACATCAGGAAACTGGGCAAGCAGGCCAAAAGGAAAGGCGGTCGTGTGCACAACCTGATTGGTAATCACGAAGCGATGAATGTCTATGGCGACCTCAGGTACGTTCACGAGGGAGAGTTCGAGGCATTCGTCAACAAAAATTCTGCCAAGCTGCGCGACCGTGTATTCGAAATCAACCTTCAGAACATACAGGCGAACGACCCGGAAGCGTTCGCTGCGTTACCGGAGAATTTTCGCGAAGAGTGGAATCTCAAGCATCCCCTGGGGTGGGTCGAGCATCGCCAGGCCTGGGATCCCGCCTGGAATCCGGAAGGCGAGTTTTCCAACTGGGTGCTTGAAAACAAGGTGGCCGTTCGTGTCAACAACGCCATATTTCTGCACGGCGGCATCAGTGGGTTTTATTGCGAGAACTCGCTCGATTCGATGACCGAGAAGGTGCTGGGTCATCTGCGCCAGTTCGATCCGAGACAGCCCGGAATCCTGGAAGATGAATTCGGTCCCCTTTGGTACCGCGGACTTTCCGGTGTTGATCCGGTCGCACTGGATGAAACGGTTGACGCGATACTGGCGCGCCACGAGGTTGAGCACATCGTGGTAGGGCACACGCCTACCAGTGGAGTGATCTGGCCACAATACGAAGGTAAAGTGGTGATGATCGATACCGGCATCGCCCGGGCCTACGGCGGGTACATCGGTTACCTGGAAATCACTCCGGATGGCCTGTTCGCCGGTTACGCCAACGGCAAAATACCGTTACCCACCGCGGAGGCTGATCAGATCACCTACCTGGAACAGGTCATTGCATTGCATCCGCAAAACCCCTACCTGCAGGAACGACTGGAACGGCTTCGTCATCCTGTCGAGGTGGAGCCGCCGTCAGAAACCCAGGCTGAAACACAGCAGGATCAACCGATCCAGAAAAAGGTTCCGCCTGTTTGTGGCATTACTGGATGACTATTTGTCCGAATCCTTATCGCTTTTGATCAGCTGCTCCGTTTTTTGCCACGGCATGCGTCGGCTATATCTTTTTCGAATGCCTTGTCACTCTTGATCAGTTCGTAATACTGTTTAATGTACTTTTTGGCTGTCTTGCGGGTCCCGTCATCCAGCAGTGGTTCGTCATCGAGCAGGGCGTACATGTCTTGTTCCAGGGTCAGTGACTTCTCTCGCGCCGCAGGCAACCCGTCGTTGTAGCGGCAATAGCCACGGTACAGGCGTTGGGTCACCCGTTTAATCGGCAGGCTTTCATGCGGTGCGGCATAAGGTGCGTTGATGATCCCTGCCGAGTCGAAATCATAGGGCAGAGGGTAGACTTTGTCGCCTTCCTGCAGGGGCTCACTGCCGATCAGCTTGGAGTTGTGACAGCATTCATCCGGTTTCGGACCGCTCATGGCCGCCCAGTCGACGTTGCCGATCATGAACTGGAACAGGGAATAATCGCTGATCACTTCGGGCGCCAGCAAGGAAAGTTTGACTTTTGGCACGCTGAGTTTTTTCATGTCGTGCCGCTTGGCCACGTCGCTGTCGTCTTCGATCAAAAATGCAAAGCGGTTTTCATCGACTTTGCCCGTCTCGCTGTCAACGTAGGTGATGTTCAAAGGCCGGACCCGAAAACTGTAATCCGTGATCAGGTTGTACATCCGGTAGGCCAGCATTTCCAGGATGTAATACTGCTGGTAACGGCTGGATTTTTTGCAGTGCGTGACCATTTTGATGTTCTTCTGACCACGGAAGGCCGTTCCCTTGACATCGGGTTTTTCGAAATACAGCTTGATTGGCGGGAAGTCGCAGACGCGTTGCCGTGTCAAGCCGCGGCGGGACACGCTCAATGGCAGGGTCTGCTGGTTATTCAGGTCGTCCGTGAACTCAATCTTCGCCGGGTAAGGCTCCTGGTTTTTGTCGTCTTTGACGATATTTTTCCAGGGGGCAGTAATGGTCACCGTCAAGGGGTCATTGGTGGAGAACAGCTTGGCCGGCTTGGGCCCGCTGTCCTCGCCCTCCTGGGCAAAAAGGGGTGAAGTAAAGATCAAAAGTGTGAGCAACAGGCCTCGGTGCATGATTATCGTTCCGGTGGTTTTGGGTTCGACTCCATTATAGGCGCAGAAAAAAAGATTGCACGGGGCAAATTGGAGCTTGCTTTTCAGGTCGCTCAGGAATTAGTTTCATCAAGTGGCCACGAACGACGACCAGCAGCGGATTCGCAAACTTGCACTCACCTGCCCGGAATTGCATCTCAGCACAGAAGCCGATGTTCTGCAGAGTCATGGTCAGGACTGGACGCGCTTCCGCGAACCCGCAGCAGCGGCGATAGCATTTCCGGATTCGATCAGGCAGGTACAGGACCTGGTGCGGTTCGCTGAGCAGAATCAACTGCCGCTGGTGCCTTCTGGTGGAAGAACCGGGCTCAGCGGTGGTGCAGTTGCTGCTGCGGGAGAACTGGTGGTTTCATTCGACCGGATGCGCCATGTGCTGGAATTCAGTGAAATTGATCGGACCGTTGTTGTGGAGCCGGGTATCAATACAGCGACCGTGCAGCAACTGGCAGCGGACAAGGGTCTTTATTACCCGGTTTCCTTCGCTGCGGAGGGCAGCAGCCAGGTTGGCGGCAATATCGCGACCAATGCCGGAGGCATTCGCGTGCTGCGGTATGGCCTGACCCGGGATCGCGTTGTGGGTCTCAAAGTGGTGACCGGGCGCGGAGAATTGCTGGATCTCAATCGTGGACTGGTGAAGAACGCCACGGGATATGATCTGCGACACCTCTTTATCGCCAGCGAAGGAACACTGGGCCTGATCGTGGAAGCGACATTGAAACTGGTGGATCCTCCGGTTCCGG
>Ga0316194_10000128_pt1 | contig 40495 bp, 35 predicted proteins | sample CroRivsedime1_MG_FD_204936 | JGI IMG/M metagenome (GOLD analysis project Ga0316194, IMG submission 204936) | Coastal sediment microbial communities from Maine, United States - Cross River sediment 1 | ecosystem: Environmental > Aquatic > Marine > Coastal > Sediment | place: USA: Maine...
CGCGTCGAACCTTCATTAAGAGCGTCTGCAGCCTCAGCCTGGCAATGACGTTGAGCCCCTCCGCACTATTGGCGAAGACGCTGCCCGCAATCAGGAAAGCCATCCCCGGTACCGGCGAACGCTTGCCTGTCATCGGCATGGGCACCTCCCGAACCTTTGATGTAGGTGACGATGAACAGGCGCGTGGCCGGCTGCTGGAAGTGTTGCAGGCTTTTTTCGATCACGGTGGCGCAGTGATTGATTCGTCACCAATGTACGGTTCGGCTGAGCAGGTGACCGGTGACCTGTTACGCCGGGTCCACAACAAGGAAGCCCTGTTTGCAGCGACCAAGGTGTGGACCTGGGGCAAGCAGGACGGCATCAGGCAAATGCAGCGTTCGGCGCAGCGCATGGGGGTCAAGCAATTTGATCTCATGCAGATCCATAACCTGCGTGACTGGCAGGTACACCTGGAAACACTCAAAACCTGGAAAGCCGAAGGGAACATTCGTTACATTGGCATCACCACCTCGCATGGCCGCGACCACCAGGAACTCGAAACCCTGATGAGGACCGAACCTTTCGACTTCGTGCAGTTCAGCTACAATATCGGAAACCGGGTAGCGGAACAGCGCCTGCTACCGATTGCAAAAGAGCGCGGCATGGCGACATTCATCAACCGGCCCTTTCAGCGTGGCAATCTGTTCCAGGCGGTAAAGGGCAAATCCTTGCCTGACTGGGCTTCAGAATTCGACTGTGCCAGCTGGGCACAATTCTTTCTGAAGTTTGTTGTCTCCCACCCGGCAGTGACCTGCGCGATTCCGGCAACCTCCAAAGTCCACCATATGATCGATAATATGGCAGCAGGTTTCGGAAATTTACCCGATGCGGCTTTACGCGACAGGATGGTGAAACATTTTGAGAGCCTTTGATCGCTGCTGGATCAAGCCGCTATTGCTTTTGTCTCTTAACTTTCGTCGCACCCGTGCTCTGTGACCTGATTAGCTCTGAATCACTAAACGGGATTATCAGGATTCCCGGTCCTGGGACCTTGTATGGTGCAAATACTCGAACGAACCTTATGATTGTTGATTTGCACAGAAATTTTATCCGATAGATGCAGATACTTGCATTCTGCTCTGACCCGCTCCTGCCGAGAACAGTTATCATGAATCCATATACTTACTGCAGTTCTGGTAGTACATTTTTCTGTCTAAACGGTGGGTCATATTTGGGCGCAAATTAACACCCCTGGTGACATTTTGGCAGCCACAGGAATGAAATCGTCTAAAGGGGTTGCTGCCTGATGAGTTTTTTCTTTGTCGTATGGGGAAAGGTATTCGTTGAGCGATTGGAGTGTTAACTCGGCCTCTTCCTGTTGTTTGCGGAGATGAGCAATCTGCTGTTTGACTTCAGCGATTTCTCGAAGGATATTTTCGTGGCTTGCAGGTTTTATTCTGCAAAACTTGCTCAGGCGATCAACGAGCTACTATGAGAGTAGCCGCCATTTAGCAGAAACGGGTTGCAGGACTATCAGGCAGCTTGGTTTCCCAAAGAGCTTAATTTCTCGAGTGTATCGGGAAATTTACGCACCATCAGAATAAGAGCAGATGCTTGGGCATTAGGTTTGGCGCGACCTTGTTCCCAGTTTTCAAGGGTTCGTAGGGACACACGCAGGCGACGTGCAAAAACAGCTCTGGAAACATGCAATCGTTCTCGAGTATCACGGATTAGGTCAGCATCCACTTCCAATGGTGGAAGGTCTTTGATTTCGTCAGAACGCAAGGTGATCTTTCCCTTACGCTGCTGCTGCATCGCATCGACACCTTCCATCAATTCATCAAATAGTTTGCGCTTCTCAGTCATCGTCTATTTCTCCTGGCTTCTAATTCAGCCTGAATCGTTTTCTTCAGTGCCTTTTTCTCGCTGGAGGTCAGATCCGTTGCCTCGTCCTTATCATATAGAGTAAAAAACCATATTTGGTGGTCAGCCGTTAGGTAGTAGTAAATTACTCTCAGGCCTCCACGCTTACCTTTCCCTCTGCGGGAATCTTCCCAGCGAACTTTTCGGAATCCGCCGGTACCGGGCATGACATCACCCAGTTCGGGATTCTCCAGGGGAGTCCTCTGTAATCCTCGGTACGACTCGTCATTCAGATAGCCTGGAAGGAGACGGGTGAACAGAGGAGTCTCTAAGAAAACCAATTCCATCAACGAAGTGTACGCAACTTGCGTATAATAGAAAGATTTCAAGAAGCAACTTCTGTCGGGGGCAGCGTGGGTACCCCGAATAAGCAGTGGCAGCGACTGCACAATGGGTAGTGTTTCGGGGAACATAGGCTTAATTCAGCTTATACTCTGCTTTGTTACCTGCCATGAAGGTTCGTAATGATGATAATTATTTGGCACTCTGTTTATGCGATACGCATACCGCCAGAGCGAACCCAGAAACGGCAATTTGACAACAGGCTTTAGCGACCAACGAATTCTTGTACAATAAGATGGCTTTGCAAAGGGATGAAATTATGCAGTTACCTCGAAATATCCCACCGTGTGCAGCGAAACCCATCGCCAATCTGGATGAGCAGAATGCCAGCCTGCGCCAGAAGCTCGACCATTTCATGTTGGAAGCACGGCGTAATGAACAGAAACTGCGGCGGTTTGAGCGTCTGGAGTTACAGCTGATCAGCCTGAGTTCCCTCTACGATCTGGTGAAAACGCTCATCTACCCGGATAAAACTGATTTTCAGTGGGATTCGGTGAGTCTGGTACTGATCGATCCTGAGCACGAGTTACGCCACATGCTGGAGGACGAAGGCGCTCGACTGGACGAGCATCCATCATTGATTTTCGTGTCCAGCCTGAACGAGCTGGATAGTGACTATCCGTATTTCTTTTTTCCAAGCATGGGCCGTTATCGCTCGAGCAGGCATAAGTCACTGTTCCCGCAGTCGCGACCACGTAGCGTAACCCTGTTGCCCCTGGTTCGCTATGGCAAGTTCATTGGCAGCCTCAATATCGGTAGCCTGGATGGTGAGCGTTATGTGAGGGGGAATCGCACCGATTTCTTCGAGCACCTGGCTGCGACCATCGCGATCTGTATCGAAAATGCGGCCAACGTACAACGTCTTCGACGTCAGGGATTAACAGATACTCTGACTGCAATTAACAACCGACGCTTTTTCGATCAACGCCTGCAGGAGGAAATCGGGGTAGCTCAGCGCAGCTCAGCTCCACTTTCCTGCATGATGCTGGACGTGGACTATTTCAAGAAGGTCAATGACAACTACGGTCACCAGGTGGGTGACCAGGTATTACGTGAAATAGCTGCTCTGGTGCGAGCCCAGTTGCGCGGTAGCGACGTATTGTCACGTTATGGTGGCGAGGAATTCGCCGCATTACTGAGTCAAACCCCGCTAAAAACCGCCGAAGAGGTAGCCGAACGCGTACGCAGGGGGGTTGAAGAAAATGTATTTCGCCTGCCGGATGGCGGGACTTTTACAGTAACCATTTCCATTGGTGTGGGGACCTATACTCCGGCCAGTGAGACAGGCACGATGGTACCCAACGGTGATTTTCTGGTGGGGCTCACCGATCACTGTCTGTACCAGGCGAAAGAGGCAGGGCGCAATACCGTTGTCAGTGCAAACGATTCACCTGTAGCTACGACATGAGTTCCATTGAGTAGCTGTTATCGATTCTGGCATCGCACAGGTTTATAGTTGCGATGTTCGCCAGGAAAGCGCTAACGCAATAACATTAGCCCACATCAGAAAGTGGTACCGGTTTCGACGGGAAGGCCGGCGGTTTTCCATTCCGGATAGCCGTCCTCCAGGCGTCGCGCTTTTAGTCCTTTTTCTCTTAGCCACGCCACTGCATCGAAGGCCAGTACACAATGAGGCCCCCGACAGTAGGCCACGATTTCCTGTTTGGGGTTGGGTTTTTTCAGATAGAGTTTCAGTTCGGAGAGGGGCACATTAACAGCTCCAGGGACGTGCCCTGCAGCGTATTCTTCCGCTGGTCGAACATCCAGCACAGTGACCAGGCCATCTCGCACGCGCTTGAGAAGTTCCTTGCGGGGCAGGGGCTCCAGCTCATCTTTCACTGTTAGACAGGTATTAACCAGCCTTTCCACATCCGCAACATGCCGTTCGGCGACACCACGCAACGCATCGAGAAGACCGATCACATCATCCCCGCTAAGATTGTAATAAACCTTTAGCCCTTCCTTGCGGCTACTTACCAGGCCGGCCTGGCGTAACTGCTGCAGATGCTGTGAGGTATTGGCCACTGTGAGGCCGGATACCCTGGCCAGTTCGTCTACACTGCGTTCGCCCTGGGCGATATATTCCAGTAATTCCAGTCGGTTACCATTGCTCAATGCTTTACCCGCGCGGGCGAGCTGGGTAAATAAATCGTGTTTGAAGTTGTTGCTTGACATCACTCAACAATCTACTAATAGTCTATTCAGCTCCAGCCACTTGGGAGGCCTGCTACCATTGCGCCATCCTCCCAAGATGAGAATGTATGCGGTATATTTGGCCAGTTTCATGGCTTTAACCATCAAGAGAAAGCATGTCTAATAAATCACTCAACTTGCCAGGCGCACACAAAGCACCGTCTATTCTCCGCTCCGAGTTTTCGCTTTTGTTCGGGGCCGTGACCGCCGTACTGTTCCTTAGTTTCGACCAGACCTGGCTTGCGGACCTGACCACCCCTGTCAAGTACGGCCTCCTGTTCATCTGGTTGTTTTGCACCATGGTGTGGCTTGCGTTTAGCGTCGTACGCCACGCAGATAGCCTGGCCGTGTTGCTCGGAGAGCCCTACGGTACCCTGATCCTGACCGTGTCAGTGATCACTATCGAGGTATTCATGATCTCGGCGGTCATGCTGCACGGGGATAACAACCCCACCCTGGCCCGCGACACCTTGTTCTCGGTGCTGATGATCGTGCTCAATGGTATCGTGGGTGTGACCCTGCTGGTTGGTGCCCTGCGCCACAAAGAACAAGCGTACAATCTGAAAGGTGCAAGCGCCTACCTGAGCGTGATCATCCCCCTGGCTGGTCTGGGAATCATCCTGCCGCGTTACACCACCACGGCCCCCGGCGGAGAAGTCACAACGCTGATGGCAGTCTATCTGATTGCCATGGCGATCACTTTATATGGTGTATTTCTGTCTATCCAGACCATGCGTCACAGGAACTATTTCGAACAGCCTGCTACCACTGAATCAGAGATCTCTCATAAAGACCACGGCAATCTGGTGGTCCGGTCGCTGGGATTCCATGCGCTACTGTTGCCACTGACCATGCTGCCCATCGTCCTGCTGTCAAAAAAAATGGCCATTCTTGTTGACCACGGCATTGAAGTCCTAAGGGCACCGCAGGCCCTGGGGGGATTTATGGTTGCAATTCTGGTGTTGTCGCCGGAGGCTGTGGCAGCAGGCCGTGCTGCATTGGCAAACCAGTTGCAGCGAACCATGAACATCACCCTGGGTTCAGCCCTGTCCACCATCGGACTCACCATTCCCGCCGTCCTCGGCATCAGTCTGGTGACCGGAAAGACTATAGTCCTGGGGTTGGAGCCGGCCGAGATCTTCCTGTTACTGTTTACCCTGTTGGTGGCCATGGTCAACTTCAGCAGCGAACGTACAAACGTCCTGCATGGCTTCGTGCACCTGGTCTTGTTCGCAACCTATGTTGTGCTGATTTTTGATTGAGGCCACCGGTAGGTTGGGGAGTGTTTAGGGTGTGTTAATTTGTATCGAATACTGACCCACCATTTGTCCCGAAAAATGTCCCACCAAAACATTATTGCTCCTCGGCAACAATGATTGAACTCTATTCAGTCTTAATCCAGCGCGAGTAATTGACTAATCTAAAGCTGTCTACTAATGGAGATTAGTCATGAAAACGAAACAACTTAATCTATGCAATTATCGCATCAGCAACATCCTTCGCTGATGGACTAACGGGAAATGCTTGTGCACCAATGACAACTTACCGAGGCGGGTTCAACTGATCGAGGGCCTCGCGACCGTTGCCATTTGTTCATAATATTTTCTCCTGGTGTTATTTATTCAGGTGGAAGCGAATCCACAACAGTGGGGATTACTCACCGGGGAGGTTTGTTCGATGATTTCCATTTCTGGGTTATTGGTGTTTAAAGAGTGGTGATTGGTTCGATGGTCAGGAATAATGTACGGAAAGAGATTCGTGGGATTGTTGGTGTGTGATGGGATGGCTATCAGAAAGTAATGATAGTTATATAAGAATACTAAAGGATAAGAAGACGACCCGAAGGAGATATTCGAGGGTGATCGCAATAATGCCAGATAAATTGAGTTACCTACCCTTCGAGCTCGCGTTTTTGAATGAAAAGGGCCGGATTTATTGTTCGAATCAATAAATCCGGCACCATTGATCAAACTCATTTTTCTCAATAGGTCGTGAGCTTGAATGCTACCGGCAATGACCTCGAGACCATGTCATAGACAGGAGAGTACATTGCCAGTTCGGTGAGCGCCTCGGCACTCGCCTCGCTCTTGACGCGCATACTGACCGTAACCTTGTTGAAGCCCTTGCGCACGTCATCGGCAAGGCCGAAAAGGCCGCGGACATCCATGTCGCCCGTGTACGAAGATTCGACAGCTTCGATCTCAATGCCGCGCACGGCTGCGTGGTAGACGAGGGTCCCTGTCAAGCAGGTGGCCAGCGCGTGTAATACATACTCCATCGAATTCGGCGCGCTGTTCTGACCCGCAGCAATCGTTGGCTCATCGGCGTCGAGCGTGAATGCCTCTTCGCGCGTTGTGTCCTCGGCGTTACCGGCGAAAAAGTCCTTGATCCGGCTGCGGCTCACGCCGCCGTCGATCCACTGGTTGGTGGTCCGCCACTGAAATTTTGCATAGCCGGGGTCTGCTTCGATTGTGCCGATCACGTCCAAGATCTGGTCAACGTTAACGCCATTCGTCATTTCTTTTGTCTGTTCAATTGCATTACCAGTCGTCATTTCATCTCTCCTGAATAGTTGATATCGGTGACGGATTGCTACCGTCGAATAGTATGTTAGGGAACTTGCCCGCTTGCCCGATACTGCAGGATGTGTAGTATTCAACTACATAAAATGGAGTTACCTGCTATAGGAAAGTAATCACTTCCGGCTTGTGTCTGGCCGGCCTTGGTCATCACGAGTGTAAATGCATGGAATACGGTCAGTTTTGCCCTGTTGTCAAGGCTACCGAGATCATCGCTGAGAAATGGACGGTGTTGATCATCCGTGAACTTCTGATGGGCGGTTCCAGGCCACCTCTCCATTTTCAGTCAGTATAGTGGCTGTCTTGTTGGGCCACACCTTGATGTAAACCTTCATTGTTATATCTCTCCGCAGGATTCATGCTTGTTCATTAATCGGAGTTTCTGCGCTGACACTGTTACTAAGTAGTAATGTGACGGCGGAAGAAATAGTTCACGATGCCGAGTTCTATATTCTGGATGCCCAGAACGGCGAGCAATGGGCCGCCGAGGAAGTCACCATCGCAGAGGTGCTCTCAAAAGCCGGTTATGCCACCGCTTTCCATGGCAAGTGGCATCTCGGAGATATAGAGGAGAGCTATCCCCACAACCAGGGCTTTGACGAAGCCTTCTTTACTGGCTACAACCAGATCCTGTCACTGAATACGCGAATTGCCGAGGGTGCAAATGCCTCGATAAATATTGAAGGAATGGCCCACAGAAACAGGATATTCCTGGTGTAAGCCTTAGAAAAATTTGTTGAATCCGTAGCCCATATAAGGTCTTCACGGAATTGATCCACCACTTTATCCTCATAATCCAATCTGTATGTTATCTGTAAGGTTCGCCAGAATTTAGTCTGGAATACCTTACACTTTGCCGTACATGTTCATTTGCTTATTCAGGGCTAACTGACTGAATACAAGCCAGTTACTGATTCGGCATAAAATTTGCGTATATCTACTTTAGTCAGGCAGTCAATGACCTCAACATTAAGGCACTAATAACGGATCAAGGAGAGAGCGTCATGCAAAGCTATATTGTGCGTGTATACAGTGCACGTCCTGAAGATGCTGGGCTGGTATCAGGAATTATTGAAGATGTTGAGTCTGGCAACAAAGAATCCTTTCACAACCTCACCGAACTTCAAACTATGCTAGCCGATTTCATTGGTAAAGGTCAGCTTGGCTTTCCTGATCTCGTACCACAGGAGGAATCAGATGCATACGTGAATGTATCTGTGATCTGATAGCAGCCAAGAATAAAAATAACGTTCTGGCTGTAAAAATTTCTGAGCAGCGGCAGTGGTTGCAGGGTTTTATGCCGACCTTGCAGGGTCAGGGTATCGACTTGCTGGTCATGGGTATGCTTTGCAGGACGGGAATAGCCGGTTTTCTGGTCGGCAACACAGCGGAAGAGGTACTGAATCAGGTGGACTGTCCGGTGTTGACGCTCAAGCCGTAAGGATTCGTTACACCGGTTACCCTCGAAATAACCGGATGACCGGTTTTTATCCGAGGGGGATTGCGCTTCACGAGAAAATGCAGCGGCTGGTGATTGAGGCGGTACAATGGTTACGAGATTCCACTGTTGCTGTTATCGTTGCCCGGTACCAGACCGATTTTGAATCCCCTGCGACCTCACTCCGAAGGCTTCGGTTCTGATTGCACCACCACGCCAAACTTGTGCGCCTGGGACATGAGATCTTCCGTGGTAATGGCGCGCACCGGGGTGATGGGAAGACCAGCGGCGCGCAGCGCCCTGGCGGTCCAGACATTGCAGGTGTTGAACAGATGGTAGGTCTCACTTGACAGGTAGAAGCGGCTGTTTCCGTAGAGGCCGGGACCCAGTGATGTGGTGTTACCGGCCTCGTCCATGGCGAAACTTGCCGCAATAGTGCGTGAGAGATGTTCAAAACCGGCAGAGGATAATTCGATCCCGGTGATCTCGCTGTAGGGGAAATAGGCCTGCACGGGGCCGTTGAACCCGACAATGTGCAGGACGCTGGCGGTAGGCAACAGGGCCGCCTTCAGGGTGAGCCCCATGTGGGGGTCCGGTGTCAGGTAGAAATCCATGTCTCCCCAGCCCACCTCCAGATATTGTGCATTGGGGAAATCCCCAAGTGCTGGCCAGTCGCTGTCAGTGATATCGGAGCGCAGCAGCACGATCCCGGCGTGCCAGCCGTGGTTCACCAGATAGATCGTTTTGTGCGACTCGCTTTCACTCGGCGCGGGTGCGTCCCTGACCGGCGCTGCGCAGGCGCCGCAGCTGGCCGCGAGGAGCAGGACCCAGATTCGAATCTTGCTCATTCCAGTGGTGTTATCACAGTCGCGACTATTTTCATTGCAGGCGCATACTCAATACCATCATTCATGTTAGGGCATGGACAGTAGTATACAGGTGTTGTGGGAGCATCTTGTTGGTGGCGAACGTGACTGTTTGGCTGCGGTTTACAGTGAATGTGATCGGGGTGTTCATGGCTTGTTACCGCCGTCTGGTTTGATAACTGATTAGGCCGGCTACTGTGCTTCCGGGACGGGCGGGTGACCCTGTCTGGGGCAGGTTTGATGGGAAAAATAACTCGGTGTATTGTCGAGCATGCGCTGCAGATGCCGGAGCCGGTGCGCATGATCTGGCGCTATATGGTGAGCAAGCCGGTAACAGCTGAGGACTAAATGATGGAAGCCCACGACTTTTTCCTGAACCTGCTGATTATCCTGTTGACGGCGCGGGTGTTCGCCGAGCTGGCGACCCGGCTGAAGTCACCCGCGGTGATTGGTGAACTGTTCGCCGGCGTGGTGCTGGGGCCTAGCCTGCTGGGGTGGATCGAGCCGACCGAGGCAATCCGGCTGATGGCGGGGATCGGTATTATCCTGCTGCTGTTCGAGGTGGGCCTGGGGACGGACGTCAAACGCCTGGTGCGTACCGGTCTGGAATCCATCGTGGTGGCGTTGGCGGGTTTTATATTGCCTCTGTTGCTTGGTTTTGGTTTGGCCTACTGGCTGTTCGATCTATCACTGTTGGTTTCGCTGTTTATCGGCGGTACGCTGACGGCAACCAGTATTGGTATCACTGTGCGGGTGCTCGGTGATCTCAAACGTCAGCATTCGAAAGAGGGACAGATTGTTCTGGGTGCGGCGGTGCTGGACGATGTGATGGGCGTGATGCTGCTGGCGCTGCTCTATGAGTTCTCCATCGGTGGCGGCGTGAACCTGGTGAATACCGGCAAGGTGCTGCTCTTCGTGGCGGCGTTTTTTGTGCTGGCACCGGCAGCCGCCAAACTGATGTCCTTGGTCATCAAACGCTTCGACGCGAGTAGCGAAATCCCCGGGCTGATCCCTACGACCATTGTCTCTTTGGTGTTGTTTTTCGCCTGGCTGGCACATGCTATCGGCGCACCGGAACTGCTGGGTGGCTTTGCTGCCGGACTGGCGCTGTCACGGCGTTTTTTCCTGCCCCTGGGCGTTGCCTTGCATGCCGATGAGGCCTTTGCCGATCGCATCGAAATGCAGATGAAACCCATTGTGCAGCTGTTCACGCCAATCTTTTTCGTTATGGTGGGGCTGTCACTGAACCTGCGCGAGATTGACTGGAGTTCAGCCTTCATATGGTTGTTCTCCCTGTCGTTGCTGGTTGCCGCTGTTGCTGGAAAACTCTTTGGGGCCTTGCTGGTGAAAGAGAGCTGGTCCGTACGCTGGATGATCGGTACGGCGATGATCCCGCGCGGGGAGGTGGGATTAATCTTTGCTGAACTTGGACGGGAGAGCGGGATTTTCAGCAACGAGATCTACGCTGGTATGGTCATTGTCATTGCCCTGACCACATTGCTACCGCCCTTTGTCATGAAGTGGTATTACAGGCGCTATGGCGCGAAATTGAATTAAGCCAAGGCATGGAAATAAACAAGGAATTTCAATCAATTCCCGGTGTTGGAGATAGCCTGAGCAAAGATTTAGTGGATTTAGGCTATCAGAAAATAGATGAGCTGAAAGGTGAAAATCCTGAAACCATGTATCAGGATCTTATGACTTTACGAGGGGAGCATATAGACCGTTGCGTTTTATATGTTTTCAGATGCGCAGTCTATTTTGCCAGCAATTCTATTCATGACCCAGAATTATTGAAATGGTGGAATTGGAAGGGTGAGAAATAAAACAAATGCTTGTGCCCGGTGAAGTGAGGCGTCTTGTGTTTCAGGAGACCATATGAAAATCGAAACAAGTCTCCCGCTCATGGAAGAAATTCTAGCGGCCTGGCGAGACTGAATCGGTGTTGATTACGATGGGTATAGAGGTCACGTATATCGCATGTTTAACTTTTGCCTGGCGCTGCGGTAATGTACCGAAGATGAAAAAAAGAAAATTGCAATCGCCGCCTGCTTTGCTCATTGATACTTGCTCGATCACGACGAAAAAAGTGAGGCAAAAGACTGTTCAATAATCGTGGACTTAAGGGCTGCAGGCTCTTATTCTTCTACTGTGATTTTTAATGATTTCCGCCCCCCAATTTCACTGGCTCGTAGCGGGCTCCGCAGGATATGGAGCTTCTGTAGTTGAGCGCGCGTGAATGATGGCATCAGTCAAGGCAGGAACAATCCTGCGAACGCTATTTGTGGCCTGAGAAAGAAAAAATGTTGCGTAGAAATGAAAAGGATGTTCGGAGCAGGCAATTGCGCATATCTGAAAAAACAGTGGCAGGCCTTTTTTCCCGGTCTATGAGGGTACTTAAGAGCATCGCCAGAATCTTCACCTTATATGAAAAACCGTGTGTAGTTGTTCCACCGAAGGAGCCTGAGAAACCGTGTGTAGTTGTTCCACCGAAGGAGCCTGAGAAACCGTGTGTAGTTGTTCCGCCGAAGAAGCCTGAGAAATCGTGTGTAATTGTCCCACCGAAGGAGCCTGAGAAATCGTGTGTAATTGTCCCACCGAAGGAGCCTGAGAAATCGTGTGTAATTGTCCCACCAAAGGAGCCTGAAAAACTGTGTGTAGTTGTTCCACCGATGGAACCTGCCAATCGCGCACAGCGACCGGCTTTTCCTGGACGATGTATTGTGTTTTCCGATACCGATAATGACATCAACTCAGTCAAGAATACCTTGCGTTTCGCCGGAATCCTCAACCAGAAAGGCGAGCTCACAGACAATTTGGACGGGATAAGCATCTTTCATACCGGTGACCTGGTAGACAAGAAGAATCCTGATCCTGCTGTTGTGGAATATTGGCAACGTCTTCAGCAAGACGCACTCAGAAAGGGATGTCATGTCAAGCTCATAGTGGGTAATCATGAGCAAGAAATCTGGCAAAAGATCAGGGCAGGTGAAAAACTCGAAATGGGGACAAAAAAAACCCTTTGGCTCAACGAGTTCATTGAGAGCCTGGATTTATTCTACGTCGCCGGTCCTGTCCTTTTCATCCATGGCTATCCGACACTCGAATTCTTGCAGACATTGCTGCACTTCAAGGAGGTAACGGGAAAAGACCTGAATTGTTTTAATACCGATCATTATAAAAAAGCATTCAGATCTGTTAATGCCATGAGGCAATATGCCTATGTAAGGGAAAACCGGCGAACACACTATTTGCTCTATGATGTGGCGGATGCGAGTCGCTACTACAAGAAAAAAGGACGAGTGGTTGGCGCTGTTCTTGCGCAGTTGAAGATCGATATTGTTGTACACGGACACAGGCCACAGCGTTCCGGCGTACAGGTGGACTACGAGTTTGGCAAGTGGATCCCAAAGGTCAGAATGATAGGAAACGATACCATGGTGAGACGCTGGGGAATCGGCGCGACCGTTATCAGAATGACATCAAGCGGGGCTTTGGATATGGTTTTCATTAATACGAAAACAGAATCTAAAAAACTGCGCAAAAAGGTACAGAAAAACCTCAGGGAGCCACTCATTACTTCCTGCGCGAGCCGCTTTGCCAGCCCTGCAGACGCAGCTATCAAATCCGCAGCGCAAGGGTAGTGGGGGCTGCAGAAAGGTGATGGACATTCAGGGTGCCGGCAGGGTTGTTACCGTCAATGGGGACAAGGGGGTGCAGGGCTACATGGTCAGACGCTGGTTGCTGGTCGTCAGCATCGTGGCCTTGCTGCAAATACTATCAACCGCTGCAATAGCAGCAGAACCGGCTGCCGGCGCAGGGCTGGCGCTTACCGCGGCGGAGCAGGCATGGCTTGCCGAGCACCCAGTCATCCGCCTGGCACCGGACCCGGATTTTCCACCCATTGAATTCATTGATTCGACCGGGCACTACCGGGGTATCGCGGCCGATTATGCTGCGCTTGTGGAACAAAGGCTGGGCATAAAATTCACCCTTGTACCCCTGAACAGCTGGGATGAAGTCCTCGAAAAATCCCGGCGCAGGGAGATCGATATGTTTGGTGCCGCGTCAGAATCCCCGCAGCGCGCTGAATATATGACGTTTACCAGGCCCCATATCCAGCTTCCTGGGGTCATTATTATCAATAAGGACGCTGCAGGCGGTGTTGACCTGCATGATTTCATGAACAGGAAGGTTGGGGTGGTGTCCGGTTATATCTGGCAGGACCTGATTCACAATGACTATCCGGAATTTCAGTTGCAGCCGGTAGCGGATCTCAGGACCGGGCTCAAGCGAGTCTCCTTCGGTGATATGGATGCCATGGTAGCCAATCTGGCCGCCGCCAGCTGGTACCTGCAACGCGATGGGATCACTAACCTGCGCGTTGCCGCAGAAACCGGCTATTTCGGCAACTATGCCTTTGCCACCCGTAAGGATTGGCCAGAGTTGAATGCGATCCTGGAAAAGGCACTGGCAGCTATTACCCCGGAAGAACACGAAAGAATCCTGGAAAAATGGATTTACCTGGATTCCGGGCCAGCCTGGCTGAACCAATCAACGCTATCGGGACTGGCAGTCTTTCTCGTATTGCTGCTGCTTGCAATTCTGTCAATCATGATCTGGAACCGATCCCTGAGAACGCAGGTGCAACAACGTACCACTGACCTGGAGGCGCAGCTGGAGCAGCGGCATCAGGCCGAGCAGGCCCTCGACCTGGCACGCCTCGAACTCGAACAGCGGGTCATGGACAGAACATCAAAACTGGAACAGTCCAATCAAAGGCTGCTGCAGGAGATTGTCGAGCGCGAACGCGTCCAGGTTGATCTGCGCCGCTTCCAGATGACCCTCGACGAAACTCTCGACTGTGTCTTCATGTTTGATGACAGGGATTTCAGGTTTTTCTATGTCAATCAGGGGGCTGTCGACCAGGTTGGCTATAGTCGTGATGAGCTGCTCGGTATGACACCATTCGACATCAAGCCCGATTTCACTGAAGGACAATTCCTGGAGTTCATCAGCCCGTTCATGAAAAAACGCGAGACGGCCCTGACCTTCGAGACCGTCCATCAACACAAGAACGGAACCCGCATCCCGGTTGAGGTTTTCCTGCAGTACGTGGTGCCGGAGAATGAGTCACCCCGTTTTGTGGCAATCGTACGCGACATTACGGATAGAAAACACATCGAGTCGGCATTTAACTGGAATAACCAGCAGATCAACGTTATCCGCAAGGCCCAGTCGGCGTTCATTGCCAATGCAGATCCGCGCGCGGCGTTCGAAATGCTGCTTGCCGGCCTGCTCGAGCTGACCGGCAGTGAGTATGGTTTCATCGGAGAGGTGCTCTACACGGAGGATGATACACCCTATCTGCGGACCTACGCGATTACCAACATCGCCTGGGATGAGGCCACCCGTACTTTTTATGAAGAGAATGTGCCCCGTGGTATGGAATTTCACAATCTGGATACCTTGTTCGGAGCGGCCATGAAAACCGGAGAACCCGTCATTGCCAACGACCCGGCCAACGATCATCGCAGCGGCGGGATACCCCCGGGACATCCGCCCCTGAATGCCTTTATGGGATTGCCCCTGTATGCCGGCGACAGGATGGTCGGGATGGCCGGGATCGCAAACCGGGCGGAGGGATATAACGAGGAACTTATCCAGGCACTGATACCGTTCAGCAGTACCTGTGCCAGCCTGATTGCGGAATACCATGCTGAACAGCAGCGTATCGTTGCCGAGGAGCGGGTCAAACTCAGCGAGGAGCACCTGCGTGCGGTTCTGGACAATGCGCTTGACAGTATTATCACGATTGCTCCGTCGGGAATTATCGAGTCCGTCAATCCGGCGATCGAAAGGATCTTTGGCTACACACCGGCTGAAGCCATCGGCCAGAATGTAAAGATGCTCATGCCCGAACCGGACCGCAGTGCGCATGACCAGTACCTGAAAAATTTTCACACAACCCGCAAAGCAAAGATTATTGGTAAACGGCGTGAAGTGGAGGGGCGGCACAAGGATGGAACGACTTTTCCTGTCGAGCTCGGCGTTACCGAGATATCGTTGGGCAAGTGGGTCCGGTATGTTGGCGTAGTTCGCGATATCACCAAGCGTAAACAGAACGAGACCGCCCTGTTAACTGCCCGCCAGGAACTGCAGGAGGCCAACGAAAAACTGCGCGAGCAAGCCCGCTCCGATGCCTTGACCGGGATTGCCAACCGCCGCCACTTCGACGAAATCCTGCATCAGGAGATGCATCGTACCGGGCGCTCCGATTCACCCTTGTCGCTGATTCTGTGTGATATCGATTACTTCAAACTCTATAATGACCATTACGGGCATCTTGCCGGAGACCGCTGCCTGCAGCAGGTCGCCACCGGAATTCGGGAGACCTTCAAGCGGGCCGGTGATTTTTGTGCACGTTACGGCGGTGAAGAATTTGCCATCATTATGCCAGCCACGTCCCCCGAGGATGCCCGCCTGTTGGCAGAGCGTCTGAATCAGGCTGTCTGGGCACTGGACCTGCCACACGAGGCCTCGCGGATTGCAGACCGGATCAGCCTGAGTGTCGGTGTGGCCACCATCATTCCAGGTGAAAACGCCTCGATGATGGACATTATCGCCGCGGCCGACGAGGCGCTCTATCTTGCCAAGGAAAATGGCCGCAACCGGGTTGAACAATACTGTGGAGAAACCGGTCGTGCAGCGAAGAAACAGTCCGCGCTTGAGTTCTAATATCATTGGCAGACCGGTGTAGCACTGAAACTTTTTTTGCTTACCCGTGCCCGGCTGTCGTACGCGCCTGGAACACCAGCACTATTAATAACATGGATATGTCATGAATAACGATCCAGAGTCCAAAGCACAAACCCTGCCCAGAGGGGTAATGCTGAATGCCTACCCTGACAGCATTGGTAAGAGACTGGCAGACACTGTGGAATTACTAAAAAGGCCCGAGCTCAGGGATGCCTTTTCGCTGTTCTACATCCTTCCCACCTTTTTCAACAGCGACCTGGATCGCGGCTTTTCCATCATCGATTACAACATCAATGAAGAACTCGTGAGCCTGGAGGACCTGGATGCACTCAACGAGCTTGGTATTCAGATCAAGCTCGACCTGGTGCTCAATCATCTGTCCGTGCGCTCGCCGCAGTTCCAGGACCTGTTGAAAAACGGCAAGGATTCGCACTACCGGGACTTCTTCATCGACTGGGACGAATTCTGGGGCGGCCACGGTACCGTGGGAGTGGATGGACATGTCACACCGGACAAAGAGCATCTGGAAAAGCTCTTCATGAGAAAGCCCGATCTGCCAGTACTGAGGGTGCGCTTTCCGGATGGTGCCCTCAAGACATACTGGAACACCTTCTACCAGAAAGTGGAATTCGATGAAATAACGGCCCGGGACTTCGCCGACATCGAAGGGCTCGATCCGCAAGAAGCACAAGCCATCGCGGATCACGTCAAGATCGTCATTAAGGACAAAGGATTCCTGGAAACCGTGGACTTTGAGCACATCGCCCATCTTAAGGACGAAATTATAGGGGCTGTCTGTGGTAAGCGTGAGTATCTGGGCCAAATGGATCTCAACGCCCGTTCCGAACTGGTCTGGGAATTCTACGACGAGACACTGCGCAAACTCAGCGAACACGGTGCCAGGATTATCCGCCTCGACGCTTTCGCGTACCTGCACAAAGAGCCTGGCCAGCCGAATTTCTTCAACCGGCCTGGCACCTGGGATTATCTGCAACGGGTGCGGGACATTGGGCAAAAATATGGCCTGACCATCTTCCCTGAGATACACGCCGAATACGGTGCCGGTATCCACGAGGAAATCGCGCGGGAGGGTTACCCCATCTACGATTTCTTCTTTCCCGGGCTCGTGATCGACGCCCTGGACCGGGGCAGCAATGAGGCCCTGTTGAGCTGGGTAGCAGATATCGAGGACAAAGGGCTCCAGACTATTAACATGCTCGGGTGTCATGACGGGATCCCGATGCTCGACCTGCGAGGTAAGCAGGTCAACGGCTCTTACCGGGCAGGCCTGCTGAGCGACGAGCACATCGACGCCACCACAGAGCGTATTATCGATAGGGGTGGCCTGACCAAGAACCTGTACGACGCCGACGGCAAGAGGATCGACTACTACCAGGTCAACGCAACCTTCTTCAGCGCACTGGGGGAGGACGAGCGCAAGTTGCGTCTGGCCCGCGCTATCCAGATGTTCATGCCCGGTGTGCCGCAGGTGTGGTATCTGGACCTGTTTGCCGGCACAAACGACTACGCAGCGGCGAACAGGGGACGTACTGCAGGACACAAGGAAATTAACCGCACCACTTTAAAAATAATCGACATCGAGGACGGACTGAAACGCCCCATCGTGCTGGACCAGCTCGAACTGATCCGGCTGCGTAACGTTTCGCCGGCGTTCGCTGGTGAGATGAAGATCTTCGAGACCGAGCCCCACCTGTTACACATCTCCTGGCAACATCCGGAAGCCACCGCAACCTTGAAAGCCGATCTGCGCAATCACAGCTTCACGGTTTTCCAGAGCGATGGTACGGACGAAGAAGTCCTTATGTCCTTCGAGTCTTAATCGAATATCGACAATAACTGATACGGAGCCCGAATATGAGAATCCTTGCGACCGATCTGGACCGTACCTTACTCCCGAACGGTAGCTGGCCACCGGATCCCGGTGCTATCGACCTCTTCAATGAACTCACGCAAAGACATGACGTGCTGGTCGTCTATGTAACCGGCAGGAATCTTAACCTGACCGAGAATGCGATCCGGGAGTTCGGCATCCGTTATCCCGATGTGCTCATCGGTGACGTTGGCACCTCGATCCGAAAGTACGAGCAAGACAGCTGGAAGTCCGATGGTGGCTGGGATACCCATGTGAAGCAGGGCAGTCCCAGGTGGGATGCCGACGCGGTACGTAGCGCCGTAGCCGGGGTGGACGGCCTGACCGAGCAGGAGAGTGAGCATTGCGGCCCGTTCAAGCAAAGCTACTACGTTGACCATGACAGGAATGAGGCCGTTCTGAAGGCCGTCGACGAACGGGTCAAAGGCAAGTTCGACGAGGTCATTGTTTACAGCTTCGACTCCCAATCCGGCAAGGGCCTTCTCGACTTTCTCCCGCAAAGCGCAACCAAGCAGACCGCGCTTGAATATATCGCCGACGAATTTGGTGCCAATAAATCGGATGTCGTTTTCTGTGGTGATAGTGGTAACGATGTCTTCCCGCTCACGGCGGGTTTTTCCGGCGTCCTCGTGCGCAACGCGGACGACCAGCTCGTTGCCAGCGTCAAGCAGGCGACTGACCTGCACCCTGAACTTAAGCTTTACTTTGCGAAAGGCGGCTTCAAGGGGCTGAACGGTTTCTACACCAGCGGCGTCATCGAGGGTGCCTACCACTACGGAATTTTCTACGACGCCGACTGAACCACTGCTCCTGCATTCACACCAATAGCCGCTGCGGCTGTCATTATGTGGTTCGGTGTGTTGTCTTGCCTGGAGTGTTTTGCTATCACCTCCAAGTTTATTTTGCGATTGATAATATAAGCAAATTCTTATATAATATGGCCGTAAAACAAAGGAACCATTTTTCGAAAATCGCATTTACAGTTAAGGAGGAACACGATGAAAAAACTAGCTACAGTGATGACTGCACTTACTTTGGTAGTTGCTTCGACCGCCGTTTCTGCCTGGGGTGGTTGGGGTCCTTATCGAGGTTACAACGATGGCTGGGGTGATGGCTGGGGCGACGGCTTTGGCGATTTCTTCGGCAATGGCGGTTTCGGTTTCAGCATGCACTTTGGTGGTGGCGGCTACGGACGTGGTTATGGCCGTGGGTATGGTGATTACTATGGCCGGGGTTATGGCTATGGTGGCTACGGTCCTTACGGCTATGGCGGCTATCCTGGCTATGGCTATGCGCCTTATGGCTATGCTCCAGTCGCACCTGTTGCATCTGTCGCACCGGCAGCACCTGCTACTGCTGCACAGTAAGTAACCCTTGCAAGTAATAATGGCAACCGGGGGCGATTCTCGCGAGTCACCCCCAATCGAGGGAAAAGAAAAACCTGTTCAAAGGATTGCGGTGGGGGACACTACCCGGTCACTGGGCCAGGTTCAATTAGTGCCGTTTCTCTGACGCTCCTCGGCTTTAATACGCGCATAGATTTCTTCTCGATGCACCGCCAGCTCTTTTGGTGCATTAATGCCGATTTTTACTTGATTACCCCTCACACCGATCACAATCACATCGTCGCCGAGCATCAGTCTCTCACCTATCCTTCGAGTCAATATCAACATAGAGTTCCCCTATTTTTATGCGTTTTCTGCACAGACTGTAAGTCGATCGAAAAACATGGTGGCAAGCCAGTGCTGCCCGTGCGACTGATCGACTTGTGCGAAGCGCACCATGCATCCAGGATTCTCAGTGTGGATGATGCGCGTTTCGTCTCGGTAATGATGCCGTGCACGATATCTGTCTATGAAAAGGACGACGGCAATATCTACATCGCGCACATGAATGCAGGACTCATGGGCAAAGTCTTCGGTGGTGTAATTTCTGAAGTTATGTCCGGGCCTGTAACTGAGCAACAGAATCGTTTCGTAGACTTCGCGCACGATATGTAAGGCGCATAGAACGATAAAACGAAAATGGGGCAGGTATTAACCTGCCCCATTTTAATATTAAACCGCTTTGTCAAATGCTTTAGAAATCAAGAATTTTATCAGCGTCCAGCATCATTTTTCCAATCGCTTTAGGGTCGACTCCCTCTGCACCAGGAAGAACTCCATAATCAGGAAGTTCATCGCCATATCTGGATATCCAGCAAAGTGGACAAACGACCATGTTATTTTGATTAAGTTCTCCCCCTTCAATTCCCTCATTTAGAAACATTTCAAGATTTTCTTTTAGTGATATTTCTAATATTTCTCCATCTTGACCTGGGAAATCACATTTGAAACGACGGCTGCTTGTTACTTTATCATCAGCAAGCGATACACCATCAAGGGTTACAAATAAGGTTACGTTTGCACCGGCAGATAATGAGCGTGCAAATGTCACCGCAAGACACGCCATTTCAGGATTTGACATAGGATTTGATTTCAGGCTAACCACTATATCCTGTGCGTCACCCGCAGATATTCCTCCATTAGAGTCATTAAACCAATCCGCATTTGCGGTCTGAAACAAGCCAACAGCTACAATACCGAGTATTAAAGTAAAAGCACTTCTGATTTTTTTATGCATATTAATTTCCTCTTTATTAAAATTAATGAAAAAAAACTGCGCAGCGACTATATCATAGGGTGAGATTTGGATGAACTAACACGTTTTTCCCGTCCAATGACTGTCTCCGAGCCAATCGATACCCTGTCGCATTTATGCAAAGCAGCAACACAGGTTGAACGGGAATATTGCTTCGGATCAGTCACCTATAATGAAAGCTGTTGCGTTACTGCTTATACTCAAATTTGTTTTATTTGATTAAAGCAAAGCACCTGTGTTGTCGATGGCGATCACGCGTAATCCATCTGGATTGGTGTCGCCTGCATCGGGTATCCAGGGTGCAAGACAATTTCGATCCTTCATACAGGGATCGGTCAGGGTTTTCAGGAACTCGACCAGATCAGTTGCCTCATTATCCGTATAGGTAACGTCTCGTTGCACTCCATCAACATTATTGACGCGGTTTGCTGCCAGTTGATCCAGTGAAAACTGGGTGTTTGTTAACATATCCGCAGCCTGTATGGTTTGTTCCAGCTGAGAAAAATCATAGTTCGCAATAGCCTCTGTCGGGTTTAACATGTGACGAACCATGCCTTCCAGCGTAGTGTATCACTGTCAGAATCACTGCCATTGCAGGCAGTCATCAATAAACAGGCAGAAACAATGGATAATTTTAATGAGTGAACGGAAGTGGTTTTTATCTTGATATTATCAGGCAACAAAATTACACCCCTGATTATTGGACTGGATTTTGTTTGCACTATTGCATGGGAAGTGCCGTGTTAAGTGACAAATCGCCGCACCCGCAACGCGCAACGAGCAAGCTTAAACCAAGGCTCTTGATGCCTCGTATCCGGGCGTGGGGAAGCGCCGCTTATAATGGGTATCAATGGTCAGTGTCTTTTTCTGGCAGCCGTGACAGGAGAGCCTCCACCAGCGTGGTATCAGCCTTACGACGGTTCGGGTGCCGGCGACGATCAACAGGGACATGTAACCCCGCGCTGTCTACCAGCGGAAGTTCAACGGGAAACCCCCATCGTCTGTCACCGGGTTGTCTTCTTGTAATTAGCATTTTCAGATCTCGTCTTTGATATTATTGTTGATTCTGTAAAAAATGCAATACAGGATTGCTCCGGTGCCTGGTTCTTCATGTAGGTATATTCCCGTACTTGCAGGTGTTTGGTAATTTGGTTATTAGGTAATAAATACATATGACTGATACATTTAGCCCAACCAGCTTTTATTACTTGAGAAAAATAATCAGGAGGAGAGGGGAATAATGAAACGAAGAAAAGTTCAACGCCGACGCTATAAGGCACACACGCATTTTCCTGCGATCGACCACCGGGGCGGTATCATTATGTCCGAGCGCCGTCACCTTCCTACTAGACGCGGATATGATGTTTTGCCGACCAAGTGTGATCATGGTCAATATCTGCAAGGATGGAGCTTTGATTGAAATGGTCCGGGTGATTACTTCCATGTATCCCTGATATTTCCCACCTAACCATCGGTCAGGGCGTCCACTGTCTCCTGTTCACGCAGTTCCTTCTCGGTGAGTTCGCCACTCTGGCCGCCAAGGCCGAGGTGGAAGAGTGCGTAACCGGACAGCACGATCTGTGGTCGTGCCATGCCAATGATGATCCCGTCCTGGGTGGCGTTAACAACGGTGGTTTCATTATCCAGTGGCGAGACCAGGTATCCCATGCGCTGCCCGGTATTGACCTTTGTTCCCAGGGTCACCTCGGGGAAGAAGTAACCACCGGCTCCGAGCGGTACACGCACCCAGGTTGTCCGTCGGTATACCTGATTGTCGGGTATCTCCGGACTTTCGCCAGGCAGCATCTCAAGGTGGTTCATGACATTGATCAGTCCTCGTACGCCGACATCGGCGGCCTCTACATCAAAGACATGCGGTCCCGCAGCTTCGTAAATAATGGCGGTCAACCCGGCCTCGATGGCCTCGCGACGAATGCTGCCACGCGGGCCCTCGCCTAATATGATAATGCCGCTGCCAAAATTTCGTGCGAGGGTCAGTGCTTCCGGGTTCTTGCGCGTTACCCGTATCTGGGGTGCATTGGCGCGCTGGAATGAACCGGTGTGCAGATCAATTAGTGTATCGCAGTGGGTGGTAACAATGTCAAAGGTTGCACGTGCAACAATAGAGGCAATGCTGCCGTTGTTACTGCCTGGGAAATGCCGGTTCAGGTCGCGCCGGTCGGACATGTAACGCTCGCCATTGCGTATTCCCGTGGTGTTGATCATCGGCAGCATGATTACCGTGCCATGCAGGTTTGCAGGATCAATGCCGGCGAACGTACGCCGTGCAATTTCGCTGCCGTTGATTTCATCACCGTGTATGCCGGCTGTTACACACAAGCGGTGCCCGGCCTGCAGGCCGTGGGCAACATACACCGGCATGTTGATGTAGGAGGTTTCAAAGGTACGGTCAATCAGGAAGGGAAATTCCTGTTTTTCACCTGCTTCAATGGTCCTTTCCAGCAACGACAAGGAAGTCTGGTTTTGTGCCTGCAGTGCGTTGGCAGTGCACAGCAGCGCTGCAAACAAGGTGCCGTATACGCTGCTTCCTGATATATGGGGAATTACCATTGTCGTGCCCACATCTAATGAAAGCCGTGATTATAGCACTGCTGTTATTCATGAGCCCGATGGGTCACCTGCGGGGATATTCAGTTAAGTAGTTTCCACAATGGCGCTTAAGCATGATGCTCGATTCTATAAGTCAGCCCTTTGCTCTACTTGTTGAGCATCAGTTGGATTGGGGAATTATAAGTTGGGGGAAACTGGGTATAACGCTGTTCATTGCCTTTTTTACATTCTGGGTGATGTTGGTCAATACGCGACTCTATTTTCGCGGTGAAATGGCCCGTGCAGAGCGCTATTTGCAAATAGTTAAAGCTATCATCATTGGCCTTGATCGCGATGGCAACGTCAACCTTATCAACCGCGTGGGATGCGAGATCCTGGGTTATACCGAGCAGGAAATACTGGGCCGTAATTGGTTCGAAACTGTATTGCCGGATAAGGCCCGGGATACGATATTCAGAGTCTTCCGGAAAATTATCGATGGCGAGATGGAGCCATCGAGTAAATTTGAAAATGAAATTCTGACAAAGAACGGTGAGGTTCGTTATATTGACTGGAATAATGCCATCGAGAAAAATTCGAAGGGTGAAATCGTTGGCACGTTATCTTCCGGCCAGGACATCACCGAGCGCAAGCGGGCCGAGGAGGATGCGGAACGTCATCAGCGGGATATGGCACACGTCATGCGGCTCAGCACCATGGGGGAAATGGCGACGGGCATGGCGCATGAATTGAATCAGCCATTATCCGCAATCGTTATGTATTGTGGAACCGCAGCGTCGCTGGTGAACTCGTTGCCGTCGCCGCCACAACAACTCGGCGAAGTGCTGGAACGGGCCAAGGAGCAGGCGCATCGTGCCGGTGACATCATCCGGCATCTCCGTAAATTTGTCAGTAAGGGGGGCAAGGACAAGAAGTCCTTTTACCTTTCATTGAATGGAGGGGAAAGCCAGACAGGCTGCGCTGCGATAATGGGCCAGAGTTTATCAGCCAGGATCTGGAGCAATGGGCGGACAGGCACGGTATCAGGCTGGAGTTCATCCAGCCTGGCAATCCGCAGCAGAACGCCTAAGTCGAACGTTACAACCGCACAGTACGCTACAGCTGGCTGAGTCAGTACCAGTTCGATTCAATTTGCGAGGTGCAGGACTATGCGATTCGCTGGCTCTGGTTCTATAATCATGAACGGCCCAACAAGGCCAATGGTGGATTGCCACCGAAACACATGCTGGCAGCAGCATGACCTCTACTTTTGGTATCAGCTAAAAAAGGGATGATTACCGTTGTACAGAACATCTCTGAGGGGGAAACTTTGTTGACCTACTTATTGCCTTGTGTTAAGCCTTGATAACAGAGCAAAGTGCCAAGCAGGGCTCTCGTCCTTGATATGGGGGCCGGATGATCGCTGTTTTCAGCGTGTTCTGGACTTCCGTTGTTGGCCGGTAGTACCCCTTGCCGGCCCAGCAACAAATCGGTGCTCAAGGGTCAGCGAACGGCAGGTATGAGATCGAACCCGGAAGTTCCCGGGGTAAGTGGTTGTAACTTCTGCTAAACGGGGACTGCCGACCCGTTCAAGAAGTTCTGTTTGCAGATTTGAATGTCTGGAAAGTACGTGTCGGCTCAACCGATGACCCGAGCACCGTTACGGAACGCTGGGCCGCGTTAACCTGGGCGAAGTGGCTTAGGCGAACATTCAAGATCGATATCGTGATCTACGATGCATGTGGTGGCGTGGTGTAGGGTATCGCCTGCATAATGAGTACTTTGATCCCGTGGGTTAGAATAATCGAACAATGATTGCAATCCATCAGTGTTAATTTTCCACAAGCATGCACTGGTAGCGTAAACCGCCAAACCTACAGCCACGGAGATAGCACAATGAGCAAGCATCGCGTACTCCTGGACGAAAAGCTCGAACACCATGCCCGGCCCTTGCTTAATGATGCCGGCATCAAGACTGACGTGGCTCGGCTGACGACGGGCAATTTGATCAGGTTGCTTCAGGCCAACCCATACGATGCACTAATAGTGCGGGAGAAGGTGCACATTCCCCTGGAGGTGATGGAGACGGCGCCATTGTCTCTCAACATCATCGGCGTGGTTGGCGACTCACCGCGCAACGTGAACCTCATGGAGGCCACGGCCTGCGGTATCGTCGTCAAAATCACCGAGTACGGCAATACCTTCGAGGCAGCGAACCTGAGCAAACGCTTGATGGTGTTTCTCTTGAGCGATGCGTTCCAGCAGCACAAGGGTAAAAAGGCGACTGTAATCTCTGACCCCGCCGCGCCGCCACCAAAGGGATACAGCGGTTTCGAGCTTTCGGACAAAACCATCGGGCTGATTGGCTGTGGGCGTGTGGCCCAAGCCCTCGCCCTGATGATCTTGCCCCACTGCGCGCGGGTAATTGGCTTCGATAATCACCCCCGCGCGGTCTACGAGGAGTTCCACCTCCCGGATCCCCTGCTGCGCCCTGTCATCGAATACTGTCAGATCGAGGAAGTCGTGAAACGCGCCGATATCATCAGTATCCACACCAGTGGCGAGGAACAGGTCTTTCTCGTCGACCAGGTCTTCCAGTCCCGTAGGAAGCCCTTTATCATTAACACAGCACGAGACGCGGTTATTCACGAGGAAGCCTTGCTATCGGCACTTAAAGAGGGCCGCATCCGGGGAACGGCGTTCACTCTGCCGCAGTCGGTTCTGAAAAGTGGTGAGTACCCTGAAGGCATAAAACCCTTCCTGGATCTGGGTAATGTGCTTATCGCGCCGATGCAGGGCAAGCCTGTAGCAGAAGCCCACAAAAAGAACGTAAAAAAGCTCGCGACTGCCGTCGCCGACTTTCTGCTGAAGGGGGACATGAGTCTGGCTGTCAATCCGCCTGAACTCTTCGGCGGACCGGCAGACAGGCACTATCCGTATTCCATTCATACACGACGGGTCGCACTCCGCCTGTCGCTCTAGGGGCCTGACAGGTAAGCAAGACGAAAACTCTGCCCGAGAACGATCCGTACGAACCATTCGCTGACACAATGGACAAGGTGGCCGGGTTCTCACTCCGTGATCGCAACGGCACTACCTGTGTGATCTTCGAGCCTTTGGATTTCATGGCAAGGTTGACTGCGCTGGTGGCCAATTCGAGAGACTATCTCTCACGGATACACGGTGTGTTTGCCTTGTTCCTGTATTTCATCCGACACAGGCTGCTTCGGTTCGGTGGCTACGGATCCATAGCTGTAAGTGAAGGACCGCTCTCAGGATGGACCTGTCGTTCGCTGATTCTGCGTGAAGGACAAAAGGTGGCCGATAGCACGCATTCCTGGTGCAAGCTGCTATATTACCTACTAAACGGTGAAGACCCTGTGCGGAAGTACAGCAATGAATTACTTATGGAACGATAGGAATCGCACGCGTCACCGCGCCGTTGGGGTTGAAGGCGATCGAGTCAGATACGGAGCGCACCATTAGACATCGCTGCCGGCCCGGGAGGCAGACGGCAGTGCTGTCTGCCGCCTGTTGTCAGGATAACCACCGGGAACACGGAAGAAAGCGAAGGAGAGTGTGGTCCGCGAGGGGGGTAAGGGGCCTTAGTTAAAGACGGGTACTGGACGTGGCAACGCACGGGAGATTGGGGCAATGGGCATGAGTTTTAGGGGAAAGGGCGTTAATCCGTCCTGTACTCCGCTGCAACTGTAAACGGGGATGCCCAGGCGCTGCAGCAGTTCCCTGTAAAAAGGCGAGGTGGATGCCAGAACGACGGGTAATAGGCGGGTGGAATTCATGAGGCAGTCAGGGCTCAGCCGGTTTCCTCAATTTCGATGAGTGTTTCATCGGGGTTCACCCGGTCACCCTTGTGGACATTGATTGCGGTCACCTTGCCGTGAACAGGTGCCTGAATTTCAGTTTCCATTTTCATGGCCTCGGTAATGAGTACCGGGGTGCCAGCTTCTATGATATCTCCGACATCAACCAGGACTTCAATAATCATACCGGGCATTGATGTGGTCACATCTCCGGGCCTGGTGGCACGGGGATGCTGACTGCCCCCGGGACTGCTTCGCTCTTCTGCTGTGTGGGATGGTGCAGGTATTTTATCAAGCACTTCAACCAGGACCTCTTCGGGGATGCCGTTAACGGTCATGTAAAAGGGTCGGTTGTCCTGACGGTGATGGCCGGTACCGGTTATTTTTATATGGTAGGGCTCACCATGCAGAGTAACATTGAACTCTGTCGGGCGTGCGCGCCTGTCGGTCGTTACCGCGTGGTCGTATTCCGCCTGTTCGGAGGCGGGTTTCATGGTTGCGCGTTGCTCAAGGAACTCCTTGCCGATTTCCGGGAACATGGCACAGGTGAGAACATCTTCATCGCTGTAAGCGATTTCACCTGCTGCAACGCGCAGGTTTTCCATTTCATCCTCAAGCAGGTCGGCCGGTCGCACATTAATGCTGATCTCGGCGCCGATGGCCTGTTTTTGCACCGCCGGATCAAATGCGGCCGGTGCCTTGCCGTAGCGCCCCTGCAGATACAACTTTACCTCGTTGGTAATGGTTTCGTAGCGGGTGCCGGTAAGTACATTCAACAGTGCCTGTGTTCCGACAATCTGCGAGGTCGGTGTCACCAGGGGTGGATAGCCAAGTTCCTTCCTGACACGCGGGATTTCCTCGAACACCTCTTTGACACGATCAAGCGCGCCCTGTTCACGCAATTGCGTATACAGGTTGGATATCATGCCACCCGGTACCTGGTAAATCTGTACGCGGGTATCGGGTCCGGTATTTTCACTCTCGAATTGTGCATATTTCTTGCGTATTTCGCTGAAATACAGGTCGATGGCCTGCAATGCCTCCAGGTCGAGGCCGGTGTCGTGTTCGGTACCGCGCAAGGCGGCTACCATGCTTTCAGTCGCTGCATGGCTGGGACCGCCCGAAAAGGACGAGATGGCGGTATCTATATGGCAACAGCCATTTTCAATCGCCTTTAGCAGGCACATTTCCGCCGTCCCGGCAGTCGCGTGGGTGTGCAGGTGAACAGGTAAGGTGGTTGCAGCTGTAATCCCGCTGACGAGTTCAGCGGTTACGTAGGGAGTAAGCAGGCCCGCCATATCCTTGAGCGCGATGCTGTCGCATCCCAAGGATTCGAGGGTCCTGGCCTGCTGGATAAAGGTATCGATGTTGTGAACGGGGCTGGTGGTATAACAGATGGTGCCCTGTGCATGTTTGCCGCTTTCCTTGACGGCATCAATGGCCGTGACAAGATTGCGGGTGTCGTTTAATGCATCGAATATGCGGAAAACATCCATGCCGTTCGCGGCGGCACGTTCGACGAAGGCGCGTACGACATCATCTGAATAGTGCCGGTAGCCAAGCAGGTTTTGTCCCCTGAGCAGCATCTGCAGACGTGTGTTGGGAAGCGCGGTACGTAATTGCTTGAGGCGTTCCCAGGGATCTTCCCGCAGGTAGCGCAGGCAGGCATCAAACGTGGCGCCACCCCAGACTTCCAGGGACCAGTAGCCGATACGATCAAGCTGCTTGCACGCCGGCAGCATGTCAGCGGTACTCATGCGCGTCGCTATCAGTGACTGATGCGCATCGCGCAGTGTAAGGTCGGTAATGTGTACTTTGGACATGGTTACTTCAATCCTGTTTAGAATGTTACAGCCCCATGTGGGCCGACAACGCGGCGGTAATCACTGCACTCAGTTCGCGTGTAGGCCGGCTGGTTTTATAGCCGGTCAGTTCCGGGTGATCCTCGACAAAACCGGTGTCGAACGTTGCGTCGCGAAATTCCTGCGTCTTCAGAATTTCCATATAGTAGGGGATGGTGGTTCTGACGCCATAGACCCCCGTGTCCTGTAATGCGCGACTGGCGCGGTTCAGCAATTCTGTCCAGGTCAGTGCCCAGACAGTCACTTTTGCACACATCGAGTCATAATCGGGGGGGATGTGATAGCCGCTGTAAATAGCGGCATCGGTGCGTACGCCGGGACCACCAGGTGCATAATAGCGCGTGATGCGTCCAAAACTGGGCATGAAATCATTTTTCGGATCTTCGGCATTAATACGCATTTCCATGGCATAGCCGCGTCGTTGTATGTCAGCTTGCGCGTAGGAAAGTGGCTGTCCGTCTGCAATCCGGAATTGTTGCTGCACAATATCTATACCGGTTATTGTCTCGGTGATTGTATGCTCGACCTGTAAACGGGTGTTCATCTCCATGAAATAAAAGTGGCCATCACTGTCGAGCAGAAACTCGACTGTGCCGGCATTTTCATAGCTGACAGCGCGGGTTGCACGTACGGCGAGTTCACCAAGCAACTGGCGTTGTTCTTCATCAAGTTGTGGTGAAGGTGCGATCTCGACAAGTTTTTGATGGCGCCGCTGGATGGAACAGTCACGTTCAAAAAGATGCACCACGTTGCCATGGCTGTCGGCGAGTATCTGTACCTCGATGTGCAGGGGGCGGTCGATACAACGTTCCATAAATATCTCGGCTGAACCGAATGCCTTGCTTGTCTCGGAGAGCACCCGGTCATAGTTCCTGCGTAATTCCTGTGCCGAGTTGCAACGCCGAATACCGCGACCACCACCACCCGTGGTGGCTTTCAGCATGACCGGATAACCGATTTCAGCAGCAAGCGCGAGCGCTTCGTCGAGGCTTTCAAGGTTGCGATCACTGCCGGGCACTACCGGTATGTCAGCGGCCTGCATGGCCCTTCGTGCCTGGATTTTGTCACCCATTTTTCGAATGACTGCTGCGCCGGGGCCGACGTAACAGATTCCGCGTGCCTGACAAATTTCCGGCAGAAGAGGATTCTCGGACAAAAATCCGTAACCGGGATGCACCGCATCGCAACCGGTCGCGACCGCCAGATTCACGATACGGTGGGCATTCAGGTAGCCAGCGAGCGATTCCGGACCTATATTGTAGGCTTCATCAGCCTTTTTTACATGCAGTGCATGCCGGTCTGCATCGGCGTAGATGGCGACGGACGTAATACCTGCCTCGGCGCAGGCACGAATGATGCGGACAGCAATTTCACCACGGTTGGCGATCAGAAGTTTCTTTATCACTTGGTATGCCGGTCCATTGATGGATAATGCTGCTTACCATATGTATTTTTGCGGTGTGAGTAAAGCTGCTGTTCCACGATGGCGTCTACGTGGACAGTGCGGGTTCATCCACAAGGTTTTTCATGGTTAAAGCCCCGACCAACAGCGAACTCAATCAACTCAGCCACACCCTTGCCCATCGCCTGGCCCGGTATCTGGAACGCCAGGGGTTGTTGGAGCGGGATGCCGGGCACAGTTATCTGGCATTAGATCACTCAGATGAAGACCCAATGGATCAACTGCGGGGGCATTCCATTACTTACCGCATTGCAGTGGGTCCTCAGCAAGGACGCAAAGTATTCACGCTGCAAAAACTGTGTGGGATTGAAGAATCTTTCAGTGAGAGTGCTACAGGTCAGGCGGCTGTCACTAACGAGCCGCGGCAAGGTTTGGTATGATCTGAAAACACCGTATCGGGATGGCGCCACCCATGTAATTTTCGAGACTGTGAGCTTCATTGCCAAGTTGGCCGCATTGGTGCACAAGCTTTGGTTGTATCTGACCCACTATCTCAACGCGTTTGCTTAATCGTATTATTGATTTGATTGCTGCGTATTAATAGCTGTAATCAAATGACATCTATGCTTTAAATTGACGTTCATCAAAATTTGGTAAACGACGTGTTTTTGCCGACAGTCGCCGATTAGGGACACTGCATCGGCGATGTTTTCTGTGACTGGGAACGGCAACTCTGTCCCGAACTCAGACGAAGGGACTGATTCTAAATAAGATTTCTCTAAGTATGCTGATCGGCTTGATCATCGACTTCTGGGAACGTGGTCTTGGTGACACCGGCGTATTTGGCCCCAATGCTGGTTAAGGCGAGACCATTGTCCTCTCGGGCCCGGAGACACCAGAAGATCAGATCCCCTACATCGAAGGGGCAATCTACATCAAATCTCAGACCAACAACCTCTGGTTCCTGTATCGCGTCAACACCAAGCCCGAGGCGCGTGATGCCCTTGCCTCCAAGATCCTTACCGGCTACTGCGGCGAAGAACTGCGCTCCCAGATCATTGATGTTTTGTTCGCAGTCTTCAGTTGGATGCCATCACCCTGCGCTTGGAGTATGAGTGAACGAACGACGAAACTGAATTTAGGCGATTTTGAACCCCGAAACTTGAGTTACCATAAAGGGTGCACCGGTATTAACCACTGGCTTCGTTCTTCTCCAGGGCAGCGACTACGTCCTGGAACATTTCCCTGTTATGCTCGTTGAGGTCCATCAGGGCGCGGTGTGCATCAATCAGGGTGCGTGCCAGGGTTTCCCTGTCGGTGTTTTCCTGTGGCACCTCCTGAGCTGCGTCTGTCTCCAGGCCAGTATCCTTGACGATGTCGAAGACTTCATCCAGGGCCATGCTGGTCAGTACGGAATTGATGTCAGCACGGTTTGACACAATGGTAACTCGCTGGGCGTCAAGCCTCTGCATGCGTATGGCGAGGCGGGCGAGCAGGCCGAGATTGGTACTGTCAATGCTGTCGGCTTCTGTGAGGTCAATGACAAAACTCACCGGTTGGGGGCCGGTAAAGATTTCCTCCAGAAAGCGGTCGATGGAGGGACTCAGGGTGTAGCGGATATCCCCGATGAATCGCAGCACATGAACATTGTTGTGGCAGGCATGCAGTACGCTACCGTTATCCATCAGCGTGGCACCTGTTGATTACCAGGAAGGCAATGTCATCCGGCAGGTGCTTGTCCGCCAGAACGTCGAGGCCGGCCGTCATTTCATCCAGGTCCAGATCCGTGCCCTGCATACCCGAGAGCAGGGTGCTGTATCTTTTCAGCATGGTATCTTCGGGCATCAGTTCCAGAATCCCGTCTGATACCAGCACCAGCACACAATCCCGTGGCAGGTCGCACTGCCAGACTTTGAATTCCACGTCCTTAAACAGTCCGAGCGGCAGGCCCCGGCATTCGAGTGTCCGGACCTCGCGTCCGTCATACTGCAGCGGGTAGGGAAATTGCCCCCCGTTGCTGTAGAGCATGGTGTGCTGCTCCAGGTCGATGACCCCGTAGAACAGGGTAAGGTGTTTGTCCAGGTTCTGACGGCACAAATCCCGGTTGAGGCGCTGCAGGGCTTGCTGCGGGTGAAGAATGGTATCGTCTCCTGACTGCCATAATGCATCCCGGTACTGGATCATCAGGGTATAGAGCATCACGGTCACAAATGCCGAGGCCGCGCCATGACCGGATACATCCGCCATGTAGAAGCCGACATGGCGGTCATCGACGGGGAAGTAGTCGATAAAGTCTCCGCTTAGATACATGGACGGGTACAGACGCCGCCGGAAGGTGTAGCTGCCGAAGCTGGTGTCGTCTTCCGGCAGTAACTGGAACTGGATACTGCGCCCGGCCTCTTCATCCTCCTGCAGTTGTTTCAGGGTTTGGGTGAGCTCCTGATTCAGTGTTTCCAGGTGTTCACGATATTCCCTGTTCTGGCGCAATAGATTTGCATGCTCGATTACCCGGCGCACTGCGCTTTCCAGCACCGCCATATCATGGATGGGCTTGGTGACATAGTCCCAGGCGCCGCGCTTGAGCGCCTGTACGGCGTAATCGAGCAAGCTGACGCCGGAGACCACGATCACCGGCGTCTCCGGTGACTCGGCGGTAATTATCGACAGGACTTCCAGGCCGTCCATGCCTGGCAGGCGCAGGTCGCATAACACCACATCCGGGTGCTCATGCCGGAAGATCTCAATGCCGCTGGGGCCGTCATTGGCTTCCAGCATGGTAAAGCCACTGTCCTCAAGGTAGGCGACGATCCCGTCGCGGATCAGAGGCTCGTCCTCGATGGTGAGGATTCTGGCAGGTGCAGTCATCATGGTGTTCACGCGCTAGTCCCTGCCGCTCGCCAGTGCTGCTACCGCTTCCGCCAGCGTGGTCATATCCATCAGCGGTTTGGCGAAGAACTGCCGTTCATCAATCCCTATCGCCCGGAGATCATCCGGGATACGGTAGTCCGCCGAGCCGGTATGGATGATGAACTTCAGGCCCGGGCAAATTTTGTGCAGGGTGTGAATTGTAGTATCGCCATTCATGCCGGGTAGCCGCATGTCCATAATGCACACATCGAAACTGGAATCATTGCGTGCGATGTCCACGGCCTCTTCCCCGGAACCTGCGCTGTCTACCTGCATACCTTCATCCTCCAGAAAGACCTGCAGCCCGGTAACGATGAATGGTTCGTCATCCACTACCAGTACCCGCAGACTCATTATGAGGGCTTCCCGCGCAGAGGCAGGCGAACGGTAAAGCAGGTGCCTTCTCCAGGGTTCGAGGTAACGTCTATGGTGCCCTTGTGCTGCTCGGTGACAATGAAATAAGACACGGAGAGGCCCAGCCCTGTTCCCACTCCCACCGTCTTGGTTGTAAAGAACGGTTCGAATACCCTGCGCTGCGTCTGTGCGTCCATACCGGGGCCGTTGTCCTGTACCTCGATGCGTCCGTATTTATCCTCCCTGCGGGTGCGAAGGATAATACGGTGCGGCGGGGGGGTGTCACCATCGGACATGGCCTGGGCAGCATTCTTGATCAGGTTGAGCAGCACTTGTTCAATTTCCGTATGGTCGCAAATCAGAGTTTCGAGTTCCGGGTCAAAATCGCGCACGATTTCAACTTGTTTGAAATCATACTTCTTCTTTAAATCATAGTCGCTGGCGGCCAGTCGTACCACGGTATCCAGCATTTCCTCGACACGTGTCGGCTGAAAGTCGGTGGTGGTACTGCGGCTGTAGGCCAGCATGTCGGCTACGATATGGCTGGCGCGGCTGGCAGACTGCTGGATGGCGTTCACGAAATCGAGGATGCCTCGCTCATCCAGATAACGGTATACCCGATCCAGGTCAACACCCAGTGCCTCGGCGGTACGCCGATTGGGTTCCAGGTCGGGCGAGAGTCGACGCTGGATATTTTGGCAGCTTTGCAACACGCCGCTCAGGGGGTTGTTGATCTCGTGTGCCATCCCGGCGGCAAGTCCGCCAACGGACATCATTTTTTCCGTCTGCACCATCATCTGTTCGATACGCACCCTGTTGGTGATGTCATCAACCCGGATCACCGCGCCGGCCGAGCCGTTGGCCAGCAAGGGGTAGACCATGACGTCAGCATAGCGTGGTTCGCCGTTCTTCTCCGTTAGCAGGCGTTCCGTTCGCATCGGGGTATGGGTGCGGATCGCCTCCCTCATATTGTCGAGTTGGGATTCGAGTTCCGGGAACAGCTGCCTGAAAGGCTGTCCGATTGCCTTGTCATTCGGTACACCGGTGGCCTTCTCGGCACTCTGGTTCCATTCGGTGACCCGGCCTTTCTTGTCGACCCCTACCAGTACCGATGGCATGGAATCGATAATGTTCTTGAGATAGGTTCGCATGCGCAGCAACTCCCGGTCGCTGCGAACCCGCTCGGAAATATCGACAATGGCACTCAGGATGAGCAGTTCCTGGCCCGTTTCGACCGGACTGAGACCGACCTCGACGGGAAACTCGCTGCCATCCTTGCGCAGGCCGAACAGATTGCGGCCGAGCCCCATGGGACGGGCACGATGCTCGGATTTGAAGCTCTTGACGTAATCCGGATGGTGCTCGCGCAGACGCTCGGGTATCAGGACCTCGATGGGCTTACCCAGCAATTCGTCCCGCCGGTAGCCGAAGTATTTTTCTGTCTGTGAATTCACCAGTACAATCACGCTTTCCGAATTTACCATGACGATGGCATTGGGCGCCGACTCGACGACCAGCTGGAACATCTTCTCGGTGCGTTTGCGCTGGGTAATATCCTCAACTTCTCCAACCACCATCAGCGGCTTGCCCTGCGCATCCCGTACCAGGCCAGCCCGTGCCCGCCCGGTGATGATGACACCGTCGCGGCGGAGATAACGTTTCTCCAGCTCGTAGCTGTCGATGTCACCGCTCACCAGTGCCTGAAACCTTGTCCTGGTTTCCTCCCAGTCATCAGGGTGGGTGATGTCCTCGACGTTCAGGTGGATGAGTTCATTGGCGCTATAGCCGAGAATATTGCAGAAGGTCGGGTTGACGCTGAGAAGGCGGCCATCCAGTCCGGATGTCAGTATACCTATAGGGGCATTTTCCAGCGTCAGGCGCAGTTGTTCCTCACTTTGTCGGAGTTGTTCCTGCGCCTGTTGTTGTACCGTGATGTCTTCACCGGAACTCAGTGACGCGGTAATGTTGCCCGCATCGTCATACAGGAGGGTGTTGTGCCAGGCAATCAGCCGCTCTTCGCCGCTGCGGGTGACAACCGGATTCTGGTAATACTCGAGGAGTTCTTCCTCCTGTGCCATCAGCTTTATGAATAATGCCCTGATTTCTTCCCTGCTATCGGTGGTTATGAAATTGTCAAACCAGTTCTTGCCGACGATGTCCTGCTCAGTTCCACCCAACAGCTCGCAACCCTTGTTGTTGATCAGGCTGACCCGCTGATCGGCACCAATAACCAGCATGATGACGCCGGCGACATCGAGATAGCGCTGTGCCTTGTTTCTTTCCTGTTTGAGAGCCTGTTCAGTCTGCTGGCGGTAGATCGCGCTGCCGACCCATTGGCCCATTAGCCGGAGAATTTCCACGTCGGTGGCCGTAAAGCGGTTCACGCGCGGAGTGGGGCTGGAAAAGTTGAGGGTTCCATAGACCTTGTTACCCGCGACCACCGGTATCCCGAGGTAGGTCTCCAGCTTGAACTCCTGGTAGCAAGGGTGGCTCTTCCAATCCGAGTGCGCAGCATGCTCAAAGCCGATGGGGCCGTCGGCCCGCAGCGTTTCACGGCAATAGGTATTGCCAAGCTCAAGCACTGTGCCGGGGACAATGGATTCCCCGGGCGAGATAGACTGAACGACCTCGTAGTTATCACCATAGATGTGCGCGAGTATCCCGATCGGCAGTTTGAACAGTCGGCAGCCGTTTTCAAGCAGGGCACTGACCTTGTCACGAAACGGAAGGTTTTGCGCAGAGGTGATTTCATGCAGTGCACGCAGTGCGTCCCCGGTTTGCCTGCGCTCATCGATTTCATGTTTGAGTGCCTGCTCCGCCCGATGGCGTTCGTGTATCTCCGATTCCAGCTGGGTGTTGGTGGTCGATAATTGCCGGGTACGGCTGGCGACGCGTAACTCAAGCTGGTCGCGGGATTCGCGCACCAACTGTTCGGTATTGCTGCGCCGTCGGTCTGCCCGTGTGATCAACACGGCCATGAAGCCGCTGAACAGCAGAAACACGAGGAAAATTGAGGCTGCCTGGCGCCACAGCAGGTTTTTGTGCGCGGCAAACAGGTTTGCGGCAGGCAGCTCGGCAAGTGTCCACAGGCTGCCTTCGACATCGGCCGTGAAACCAATACGTGCCATCTGCTCCGGACTCAGGTTGACTTCACCTTTCAAATCGGAACGTACGCCAGCGGCTGTGATTTCAATGAGGCCAGGCTTTCCCCGATGTAGCAGAATGAGTTTGTGGTCGAGCAACTGGCTGTTAGCGAGGATGCGCGCCAGCACCTTCGGGTTGAGGCTGATAAAGAAAATGCCCCGGGCTCCAGCCAGGTTCTTCCATTTGGCCATGATGTCAAAGTGATAGCCAAGCGGGTTGGGATGAATGAAAACCTTTTGATCTTCTCCGGCGGCAAAGTGATGGATGTCGGTCTGGCACAAGCTGGCGACCTTGCCCTCGAGATCATCCAGTAGCACCTCGCCCAGGTTGTCGGTTATGGTATAGGCAAAGTAGCCGGGGAAATGCCGTTTAACCCTGCTTGTAAACTGCTCCCGTAATTCTTCATCCGCAGGGTTCCGGGACAGCTTGCCAATGACATCGCCTTCTTCCTCGGTAAACAGCTCAACACGCCGGCGGACTTCCTTGATATAGAGTTCAATGATCCTTGCGGTGCCCCTGGTCGACTGGTGCATTAGCGCTTGCTGATTGTCGAGGTAGCTCTCGTAGCCCCTGTCCACATACCAGGACAGGAAAAAGCCGATCAGGATCAGCGTAAAAACAATCAGAATTGAAGTGTAATTCTTCACCGGATCATTGCTGCTGCTTCAGGGGAGCTGGATTTATGGAGCCGAATAATAAATTTCGCACATTATTTAGTATAGCCATTGTCAAGAGCGTTGGGCATAGGGGGTGATTCTGCATGTTTCATGCTGAACACGGGCTGTTCATTTAGGTGGATGATGCCTCTGGCTGCCAATATCATCGGTTTCTCCTGCTGGCCAATGACCAGCGTGCACCATAAGCCAATCCTGGCCTTACAAGGACCAAGGGACTGATTCCAAGTAAGGATTTACTAAAAGGCGGGAGACGACCGTACCCGGTAGTTCCTGGGGCAAGCAAACGGTAACTGTCGACCCAAGTGGGCATTCGTACGATGGCGTGTTTGTCTATTCCAGCTCCATGTTTAGTATTGGATCTTTTTACACAATCGTCGAAATTCTTTACATAATTGCAACTCCTCCTGCACCTGAAATTTGCAACTCCTTGATCACATAGTCATTTGGCGTGATGGCTAAATTCTTGCATGTTATTTAGTCAGTGTGCTGATTGGACATAATATTCTGTACTGCAATAAAGCCGAAGAGCAGGAACATGAAAAATAATAGACTCCGGAATGACGACAGGCGGCAGAACAAGGTTACGCTCAGCTTTCCATTCAAGGACAGTAGAGGGGCAACAATAAGGCAATGTCGCAGGAAGATTCCAGAACGGCGCATAAACAATATTCAAGCCGAGTGGATTGATGAGGCCGTGATTAGCTGAGTCCCGTCCTTTGGGGCGCAGTTTTTTGTTTGTGCTGCAGGTCTGTTCTTGGCGTGCGCGAGTACGCGTTTAGCCCGCAACCCTTTTCCGGCCGTTCAATGTTTGCTAATGCCGGGTTCGAAAACGGTTAAGCGAATAGCATGGTTTCAGTTAGCCTGTCTATGGCAAAGATGCCGGTTCTGTGAAAACCCAATCTCTATTCTTTACGGGTGTATGGCAAGCAATACAAACCTTCATTCCCTTATCAAAAGGCTTCTGCTTCATGCCCACCCAACGTGCCCAGCCCCAGCCGTAGCTATCCGTATATTTCTTCGAGTCTTTGAACATAAACTCGGCGTGTACAAATTCACCCGGCGCAATAGCAGCCTCCCAGTTCTCCAGCCGGGTATCCTTCCATACCACCTTGCCAAGGATTGCGCCATCCGGCCATGGATTGGTGTTGCCAGTACGAGCTGCCTTTACTGCCGCATCGTTACCCAGTATTACCCGCAGAGTGTTGTTGTCGGTACGATGCGATACCGCGATGGTTGCCCAGTTTTGCCATCCTTCCGGATAGGGAACACCGTGAGAGGGTGCTGGTATCTTGTCCGCCGCATAGCCTGCAGTCATTACGGCGAAGAATAAAACAGTTAACCGTGTAATAGGTGTTTTCATGATTCCCGACCTCCACGGAAGATAATGATCTTGAAGCTTACACCACACTAGCTATAACAGGGGATCAACCAATGCGCCACACTATCGATGATCGCTGGCAAGATTACAGTCGGACATCTTTAGATAATGTACAATGTACCCCAGAAAAAAGGGTGTTTATTCTTCTTGTCCTGATACTTCACAAGAGACATTTAATGGGATTTCGAGACAAAGACTGCGATCAGCAGATTCAGCAAACCATACTGCAACTGTCAGAGGACATTGGTGCCATGGCCGACCGTATCGGCGAGATGGCTGACCGCATAGGTGAAATGGCCGACCGCATCATTGAAACCCAGCGCATTCAGAGCGAGAACCTGGAAATGACTCAGGAGAACATGCTCAGGATGATGGAAATGATGGGCACGCAGATGAACGACATGATGGGTATGGTCGGTAACGGCATGACCGGCATGGCCGACCGGATGCAGGATTCCATGAACGGCATGATGGGAATGATGGGCGATACCATGGGATTGATGATGGGCGAGCAGACCAAAACGCTGGAGCGCATCGCCGGCCGGCTGGACTGCAACAAATAGTTACCCTAAAACCGGGTTGCAGGCCTATGCCAATGATGCGCCGCGTAAATTGGTCCATGGACAGGGCAGCCAGCGGTACCTGCATACCGCCAGCTTACCTGGAAACAGCGTTCGAGTCGTCAGCTTTGTCGGCTCACAACAAATCGATAGGCCACCGCGCCCATGATCGCGCCAGCGATGGGTGCCGTCCAGAAAAGCCACAATTATGCGACCGCCCAGTCACCTACAAAGAGCGCCACAGCAGTGCTTCGCGCGGGATTTACCAATGTGTTCGTGACTGGAATACTGATCAGGTGAATCAACGTCAGACACAATCCAATGGCTATTGGTGCAAAACCTTGCGGTGCGCGTTTGTCCGTTGCGCCCATAATCACAAACAGGAACATCATGGTCATGACGATTTCGGTGACCAACGCGGAGAGTAAGGTGTAACCGCCAGGCGAATGCTCACCGTAGCCGTTGGACGCAAAGCCGGCAGAGACATCAAATTACTTTTAAAGTGATATCCCGGTCAGGAATCTTTGTAGCAGTTAACCCGCAGGTATATCAATAAATTATTTTTGATGTGCGGGGTGTGTGCCATGGGGTGTGTTACAGCTAAAACGCCTTGTTTAATCCATTCTGCATAGATTGATGGCACTGTTAATCGCCATCTGCAAGCTGCCGGTATCGACATTACCGGTTCCCGCCAGCTCCAGTGCCGTGCCGTGGTCAACAGATGTGCGGATGATTGGCAGGCCCAGCGTGATATTGACAGCCCGGCCAAAGCTGCTGTGTTTCAGTACCGGCAAGCCCTGGTCATGATACATGGCGAGAATGGCATCGCAGTCTTCAATGCTGGCTTTGTTAAAAACGGTGTCGGCCGGCAGTGGGCCTTCCACGTCAATACCTTCGTCACGCAGACCCTGCAGGGTCGGGATGATGACCTCGATTTCCTCGCGGCCCAGGTGACCGCGTTCGCCGGCATGCGGGTTGAGACCGCAAACCTTGATATGTGGCCGACTGATTCCAAACCGGGATTGTAACTCGCTATGCAGGACACGGATTACCCGTTGCAGGCGATCAGCAGTAATGTGTGAACTGACCTGTGAAAGTGGCACATGTGTTGTAACCAGCGCAACACGCAATGTGTCGGTTGCCAGCAGCATAACGACATCCTCTGTTCGGGTGGCGGCTGCCAGGTATTCGGTATGCCCACTGAATGAAATGCCGGCATCATTGATGTTG
>Ga0316194_10000135_pt1 | contig 40050 bp, 26 predicted proteins | sample CroRivsedime1_MG_FD_204936 | JGI IMG/M metagenome (GOLD analysis project Ga0316194, IMG submission 204936) | Coastal sediment microbial communities from Maine, United States - Cross River sediment 1 | ecosystem: Environmental > Aquatic > Marine > Coastal > Sediment | place: USA: Maine...
GTGTGCGAAAGTCCGGCAACATGGTGCGTATTACCGCGCAATTGATCAGTGTCGAAGGCGATGTCCACCTGTGGTCTGAGACCTACGACCGCTCATTGGACGACATTTTTGCTATCCAGGACGAGATCGCAGCGACGGTGGTAAAGCGATTGAAGATAACGCTGCTAGGCACGCCCCCCAAGGTGCAGGAAACTAACCCCGAAGCCTATGCGTCGTATTTGCTGGGTCGCAATCTACGACACCAGAATACGGCTGAGTCGCTTGAGCAGGCCCAGATGCTATTGCTGCAGGCATCGGCGATTGATCCCAGCTACGCCCCAGTCTGGGTTGAGTTGGGTTCAGTGTACACACGCCAAGCTAACCGCGGATTGCGGCCCATTGACGAAGGCTTTACGCTTGCCCGTGAGGCGATTAACAAAGCCTTGGCGATCAACCCGGACTATGCCTTGGCGCACGCCAGCCTCGGTTGGATCGTAATGTCAATTGACAATGACTTGGTCACTGCAGCTCGGCATCTGGAGCGTGCTCTGCACCTGGAGTCTACCAATCTCAGCATTATCCGCAAAGCTGCCCACCTAACCGCTTCACTAGGCCGATTGGATGAGGCCATTGCACTGGATGAATACGTAAGAGCCCGTGACCCGGTAAGCGCCTCTGCTCACAATAATCTAGGCTTGTATTACCTCTCTGCTCGGCGCTGGGATGAGGCCATCGTCTCTTTCAGCACTGCGCTGACGCTGAGTCCAGGATATTACGGAGCGCAGTCCGCCATCGGCGTGACGCTGCTGTTAATGGGTGATCCACAGGCTGCGCTGGAAGCCATTCAGTTGGACGATTCCGTTTTTGGCATGATAGGTTTATCTTTGGTCTACCACGCACTGGGCCAGGAGGACGAATCCAACGCTGTACTGACGGAGTTGATTGAACAATATGAACAGGGGTGGGCCTTTAATATCGCCTACGTTTTGGCCTATCGGGGTGAGGCTGATCGTGCCTTCGAGTGGCTGAACAAAGCGGTAGAGTATAAGGATGGGGGTCTGTCGGAAATCTTGGGTGAACGCCTGTTCGACAACATCCGGGACGATCAGCGTTGGCTGCCGTTCCTTGAAAGAATTGGCAAGTCGCCTGATCAATTAGCCGCTATTGAGTTCAAGGTGGCGCTGCCCAAGTAGGGTGAGTAGGAAAAAAGATGGCTCAAACCACCAGCCAAGAAGGGCCTATACCTGGCCGACTCCAGACCTATAGGTTGCTCAATTCTGTGTTAGAAGAGCGACAGCTTATCACCGCAAAGCAGACGTAATTCAAGTTGAAATATCAACGATGCTTAGGACTGGAGTCAGCCAACTGCGGTCATTTGCGGATCACGCTTTAATTATTATTATACAATCATGATGCTTTACTGGATTGAAACGAACCACAGTCTGTCACTGACACATTTTATGACCCCGTAATCAGATTTCATTGGAGCCAGCCCAAGTGAATTGGAAAACAACTATTGTCATCTGCTGCGTCATTCTGCTGCTAGCAGCTTCGGTCATTACCGTCATAAACCTGACGGAACCAAAGGCCCAGCGCACCAGCGCGAGTAAGCGGACGGCGATGCTGGTCGAAGTAACGCATGGTGAGCTTGGCACGTTTCAACCGGAAATACTGGTCATGGGAGCCGTGCGCCCCGACAAGGAAATTGTTTTGAGTCCGAGGGTCGGAGGTGAGATTGTTTCGATTTCACAATCATTCACCCCGGGTGGTTTTGTCGATGAAGGCGAAGTCCTGCTGCAAATCGACCCCGCAGATTACGAGGTCGTTCTTTTGCAAAGGAAAAGTGAGCTGTTGCAGGCATCCGCCGATCTCGAACTGGAATTGGGCCGTCAGGATCTTGCCCAGAAAGACTACAAGGAGTTGGAAGGGACTATTTCATCCGAATATAAATCCCTGGTCCTACGGACGCCGCAACTAAACACGGCACGGTCCCGTGTCGAGGCCGCCGAGGCTGCCGTGCGGCGCGCGGAACTCGACCTGGAGCGGACCCGGATTCGCGCGCCGTTTGCCGCTCATATCATCAACCGGGAAGCTAACGTCGGCTCACAGGTTTCACCCGGTGAGTCCCTGGGTAAGCTGGTTGGCATCAAGCACTACTGGGTTGAAGCAGCAGTGCCGGTATCAAGTCTCCGTTGGATCGATTTTTCCGAAGAGCGGGAGTCATCAGGTGCGGGTGTGCACATCCGCAACCGGGCAGCCTGGCCCGAAGGCACTTTTCGCGAGGGCAGCGTACACCGCCTTATCGGCGAACTGGAAGACCAGACGCGTCTCGCGCGCGTCCTGATCACCGTTGCCGACCCGCTGTCGCATGAGCCGGAGTCCGCCGAACTGCCACCGCTGATGATAGGCTCCTTCGTGGAGGCCCGCATCGCGGGAATACCGATTCAGGATGTCATCCGCATAGACCGGGAATACGTTCGACAGGACGACACCATCTGGATTGATGAAAATGGCGTGCTGAGGATACGTGAGCTCGAGATCGTGTTCCAGGACGACGAATTTGCCTACGTCCGTTCAGGGTTGAGCACCGCAGACCAGGTGATCATGACCAACCTGGCGACCGTGTTTGATGGAGCGGCACTGCGCCTGGCAGAAGGCACGCAATGAAACGGCAGTCACAACAGGCCAGGCTTGACGGTGGTCGTTTTCCGGGTCCTATTGCATGGATGGCGCAGCACTCGATTGCCGCCAACCTCCTGATGATTCTGCTGATTGGGGGCGGAATCTGGAGCGCATTCAATATCCAGAAAGAGGTCTATCCGCAATTTGACCTGGATATCGTCAACGTCAGAGTCAGTTATCCCGGCGCGGCACCGTCCGAAGTTGAACAGGGAATCCTGCGGCCGGTCGAATCCGCGATACGCGGGATCGAAGGCATCAAGGTCATCAGCTCGACGGCTCGTGAAGGTTCCGGCTCGACCCGTATCGAGTTGGTCACCGGGACCGACCGGATGAAGGCTTTCCAGGATATCGACCAGGCGGTGAATCGCATCCGTACCTTTCCCGACGATACAGAGGAACCGGAAGTTACCCTGGTGTCGCCACAACGTGAGGTCATGAATATCGTGCTCTATGGCCCGGTCGATATCTGGACCTTGAGAAAACTCGCCGAACAGTTGCGTGACCGGTTTCTCGCCGATCCCGCCATCACCCAGGTCGAACTTGGGAATGCCCCCGATTACGTCACCCATGTGGAAATCCCGCAGTACCGATTGCGCGAGTACGGACTGACGCTCGGACAAGTGGCCAGCCTGATTCGCCGTTCAAGCGAAGACGTTCCGGCCGGGACCGTCGAAACTAACGCCGGTGAGGTTCTGCTCCGACTCAAGGAGCGACGCCAGTGGGCCGACGAGTTCGAGAAGATTGAGATAATCTCTACCAACAGCGGGGCCGCAGTGACCCTCGGAGAAATCGCCACCATCACCGATGGTTTCGAAGAATCCGGCTTTCATTCGCAATTTAACCAGACGCCTTCCGTCGAAGTAGACATCTTCCGGGTTGGTGACCAGTCGCCGCTGGAGATCGCCGAACGCGTGGAGACGATCATGGCAGACGTCGAAACCACACTTCCCGCCGGTGTTGAGTGGCGGATCGACAGCAACAGCGCGAAGGATTATGAGCAGCGATTGTCCCTGCTTCTGAAAAACGGCTTCATGGCCATTGGTATCGTGGTGCTGATCCTGGCCGTCTTCCTCGAGATCCGTCTTGCTTTCTGGGTGATGATGGGCATGACCATTTCCTTCGTCGGCAGCATTCTCTTCCTGCCGGCGGTTGGTGTCAGTATCAACATGATCTCGATGTTCGCCTTCCTCGTAGTGCTGGGTATCGTCGTCGACGATGCCATTGTCGTGGGTGAGAACGTTTACGAGTTCCGGCAGAAGGGGATGGATCACATGTCGGCGGCGATAAAGGGCGCGAAAGAGATCTCCACCCCGGTCACCTTCAGCATTATTACCACCATCGTGGCGTTTGTGCCGTTGCTGTTCATGCCGGGCACAACGGGCAAATTCTGGGCGCCGTTGCCAGCCGTGGTTATCATTGTTTTAGCCATCTCGTTGCTGGAAGCACTGTATATCCTGCCCGCTCACCTGGCACACAGTTCCAGCCAGCCGCACACGGGCTTCGGACGGCGCATTCATGGGTGGCAGCAATCCTTTTCACATGGCTTCAGCCACTTTGTAGACACCCGTTACCGGTATGTGCTCGATCTGTGCCTGCGTCATCGTTATATTTCGCTGAGTTCGGCCATCGCCATCTTTATCGTCGTCGCGGGATATGGCATGAGCGGCCACATGGGTATGATCATGATGCCGGAGGTGGCTGCTGATGAAATCGAAGCAGGCATCCGTTTGCCGGTTGGCACGACACCCGACCAGGCCGCCAGGGTAGCTGGCCTGGTGACCGCTTCTACCCGCAGGATGTTTGATGAACATAACCTTTACGAGGTGGCCGAGGGCATCAAGACCAATGTGCGGGGCGGCAGCTTTATCGACGTGGAAATTGTCATGAAACCACCGGATGAACACGACATGTCGGCCGAGGAAATCATCGCGCTATGGCGTGACCAGATCGGCGATATCGAGGGCGTGAGCCAAATTACATTTGAGGCGGAGCGAGGTCCGGGCGGATGGCGACAGGATATCAGCGTCGATCTGAGCCATGCGGATATCGGGGTCCTGGAAGCGGCCAGCCAGGCCCTTGTGTTGCGGGTACAGGAATTCGAAGGCGCGACCAACGTCAATGACAACTACGACAAGGGCAAGACCCAGTTCGACTTCACCCTGCTGCCGGAGGGCAGAAACCTCGGCCTGACGCCGGCGGACGTTGGCCAGCAGGTGCGCGATGCGTTCTATGGTGCCCTGGCCCTGCGGCAGATTCGCGGAACCGATGAAATCGAGGTCCGTGTCAAGTTGCCGAAAGAGGACCGCAAGGATATTCAGTCTTTTGCAGACCTGGTCATCATGACGCCCGATGGCGTTGAGGTTCCATTGCTGGAGGTGGTTGAGGTGAAGCATGGGGCAGCCTTCAGTTCTATCAACCGGCGCGATGGCCGACGGGTTGTCAACGTCAGCCTGGATGTTGAACCCAAGCGTGAAGTGTCGCGGGTACTCGAAGCGATCCAGATGGAAACACTGCCCGATTTACGGGCCGATTTTCCCGGTCTTACCTGGACCTTTGAGGGCAGCCAGGCGGAGATGCGGGAATCGACGGCCGCCTTGTGGGGCAGTTTTGGACTCGCCATTGCGGTGATCTATGCCCTGCTGGCGATCGCCTTCGGCAGCTACCTGCAACCGTTTATCGTCATGATAGCTATCCCGTTTGGCGTTGTCGGCGCCATTATCGGGCACATCATCCTGGGCTTCGACCTGTCACTGATCAGTTTCATGGGTGTCATCGCGCTTTCCGGCGTGGTTGTTAACGATGCCCTGATCATGATCGATTTCGCCAATCGAAAGCGCGACAGCCATTCCGCCTTTGATGCCATTCACATGGCAGGGTTGCGGCGCTTCAGGCCGATCATACTCACTACTTTAACGACATTCGGCGGCCTGACGCCCATCATCATGGAGACTTCACGCCAGTCGGCCTACCTTGTGCCGATGGCCATATCCCTCGGTTTCGGAATCGTTTTCGCGACCGCAATTATCCTGGTTCTGGTGCCCTGCCTGTACATGATTCTCGAGGACCTGAAGTTTCATGCCGGTAGCAGGCGAACCGTGAGTGACAACGCATGAAGCCTTCGATAAATGAACACGAAGGCCAGCTAATGGTTACGGACATGCAGGCCGAAAACTTGACTACGAATTGGACGTAGAAACGAGCGCAGCCGCCACACCGCTGAGAAAAGCGCCTTCTACCTTCGAGCCGTAACACCAGTCTCCGGCCATTGCCAGGCGTTTGGATCCGAACCAGAATGCACCCTGGTTTAATGGTTCCCGCGCCAATGCATAACGCCACCGGTCAACAACAACTTCGAGCACCTCGAATTGCTGTGCGCCCGGTAGCTCCTGTGATTGCTTGATCAGCGCCTCGACGACGACGGCCGCGTTCTTTTTCTTCACCTTGGCCAGCATCACGTAACGTGTAAGCGATGATTACCTGTTTAAATCAGGCAAATCATGGCAGGATATGCGCTGTTTTATTCCACCCAAATGTATCCTTCTTGACCTGCCTCACTTACTTTTTATTTTGCGGGTGTTAGTATCGGATATACTGAAAATGTGGAACCAAGCATGCTTTTTGCCTGGATACTAGGATTCAGTGTTCTGGGAAGTGTCTGGCTGTCGTACTACTCGGCATGGTGATGTTTTTTATTCTTGAAAAACTCGTGATATGGCGTCATTGCCACAAGCACAAGTGCGAGGTTCACAGAAATTGCAGTTCAAAAGCAGAACTAGAAACGTCGTTGCTGACTGGAGGTTGCACAACGGTTAAACCCGATGACCCCTGTATAGTGTATGAAACAAAAATTGGTCCTTCACCAAACTTCAGACAAGGTGGTGGCAGGAGCCGTGTAATTTTCCCTAAAAACATCTGCACCGAAGAGCTAGATAAAACGTAAACACCCCGCACTTTCGGAAACACGGGTAGCATTGACCCAAATCACCCAACTCTATTGATTCAGGACTTATCGCATGCGTGTTATTGCGGTAAGCTCACCCATCACTTTTCATGTTTAAAGATATGGATATCCTCACTTTCAGTTCTTTTCAAGGTGCTGAATGCGCGTCAAAAAAGTCCATGATCAGTTTCCATGTCCAGCGTAAATTGTAGGTATGGCCCATTCGCGCTCGGCAGTCGAGAACCCGCGGCCAGCCACCTTCTTCAGCGTCCTCAGGGCAGAAGGTTCGGCAATCGGCCTTGCGATAACCAACATCAAAGACCGCTGCTTTTTGCGGGATTGAGCAACCCGCTTCAAGCGCCCAGGTCAGGGTAATCGGGGTCGCGCCCGTGTAGTAGTACCTGTCGTCACCGTTGGACGTGGTGGTAAAGGCGTCGATTTCTGAGTCCCATTCACCTGGCGGAACCACCTTGTCCCGGGTGCCGGTAATGACGAGCGCCGGCATAACGATGACTGTTTCATCCTGCGGTTGCAGGTAGCCCCGGTGTGGCAGGCCGATCAGCGGTGCGATGGCCTTGAACGTAGAATAACTTGTCGCGTTCTGGCCTAGTTCCCAGGTAAACATGCCGCCGTTGGATCCGCCTGTTGCAAATACATTATCCGTATCGATGCAGAGTTCTGCCTTGATTTCCTCGACCAGGGCAAAGACAAATTCAACGTCATTTGCCAGGCAGTGAGTCCACGAGCATGTGTTGTCTGCTGTCTCACTGGTTTTGCAGGATTCATAGCGATAATCCGGAGTGATGGTGTAATCACAAATCGGGCCACCGTCACGATCCAATCCGGTCGTGGAACCACTAAAGGACCAGGAGTTGTAATTATTATCGGGTGATTCCGAGCCGAGTCCTCGCGGCGCAACCAGGATATAACCACGCTTGTCGGCCTCGGACCTGACGGTTCTGTCACCTATGAACTCGTTTTCATTTCCACCCCAGCCATGAAAAATGGTGATCAGAGGTGTCGGGGTGTTGTGGTTGTAGTTTTTTGGGACGTGTATACGGAACGTCCGACCAGGTTGAGCAATTGTTGTCGTATGGGTGCCGCTATCGAGATTCTGTTGATCATCGCAGCCTTCACTGGGTGAAACGGCCGACGCTGTCATCGGGACATACGCGAAAAAAGCGGCGAAGCACATTGTTGAAAATGCCGAGGATTTCATTTCAAATTCTTCCTGTTTGGGGTTGATTTGGTTTGAGGTACCATGCGTCACTTTTGTAAAAGTTTATGAAAAATCTGATTAAGTGCAGCCTTTGCCACATTATTATTATAGGTGTTGGACTGAGCATTTGATGAAATGAGTCTCAACATCATTATGTGCGATATATGGAGGGAAGATCGGGTAGTCTTACCACCGCGATGCGGAAAAGAGTGGCATTACGCCGTTTAAAATGTCAGTTTAGTGGCTTCCGACCCCGAGTTTTTTTATGACGGCGACTCTTTTTGACACCTTAAACGTTGTCTGGCTTAAAGACGGCCCAGTTGCAGGGCTCCCATACTTCTGCGCGGATACGCACCTCTTACAAGGCTATCGCCAATGTCAGATAGACTAACGGTCAAGGCGAACACCACCCTAATGCCGTTCCTTACCATCCAGCTTCAGGGTTGGTCGCGGAGCACGATCAAGCAGCGCCTTAAAAGCGGCTGCGTCAGGGTTAACGGCGAGCAGGTTACCCGACATGACCACAACCTGCTGGCGGGCGACCAGGTGGTTGTCGAAGCCTCCGCCCGAGGCGTTTCCAGTATGCGGCCGCAGCTCGGCATCCTCTATAAGGATCGGGACCTGATCGCCATCAATAAACCCGCCGGGTTGTTGTCAGTTGGTTCCCCAAAAAGCAAGGAACCCCATGCGCTGGGCCTACTGCGTGACCAGCTGTCGCGTCGTAACAAGTCGATCAGACTGTGGCCGGTGCACCGAATTGATCGCGATACTTCCGGGGTACTGCTCTTCGCGACCTCCCGGGAGGAGCGGGAGGCGGTAATGAAGGGGTGGAAGGCCGCGGAAAAAACCTACCTTGCGATCGTGGAGGGTTGCCCAAAGCCTGCGGGGGGCACCATCGATCAGCCGCTGCGTCTCGACCCGGTAATCTACCAGATGCATGTCGGGCCACACCCAGACGCCAAACGCGCGGTGACCCATTTCACCACCGAACGTAGCGTTGGTCAGCGAACCCTGCTACGGGTAGAACTGGAAACCGGCCGCCAACATCAAATACGAGCCCACCTGGCATGGCTAGGACACTCGGTCGTAGGCGACCAACGATACGGCACGGCTGGCACGCGAATGGGCCTCCACGCCTTGCGGCTGAGTATCACCAAACCAGGAACGAATAAGCCGCTAATATTTGAAACTCCTGCACCGGCGGATTTTTTGGCGCTATTTCGCTAGTGTTTGAAGGGAGTGGATTTGTGTCAACACACGGAAACCCTTCACGCTGCGATGGGCAGCTATTGACCTATTGTGTTGAAAAACTCGGTTCTTTCATAAATTCGATCAATTTCGGTTAGTTGAGTGGATGTAACTCATTGTTTTTATTGAGATACGTTTCGCGGGAACGTCCAAAGACCGAAGAATAAGGAGTTTTTCAACAGAATAGGTCAATAACAGCCGTTCACATGAATAGGGATTAGCAAAAATTAACCATCCAATATTAGCCACGGAGCGATTAGCCATAATTCCAGGGGTGCCCAAAAGAATCAAAGCGACAGGCGCAGTCTGAGTCCTTTAATCCAGATTGAGGAATGCTTGGGATTCAATGCCGGATCCTAGAGGCATTGCAGGCTGGGCGTCATTTGCAGCATTGATACTGCCCAACAGGTACCAGTTTTCATTCAGCCAGCTACCCGCACCTGCACCTCAACTCCAATCCGGTCGGGCGATAGTGGTGTGGACCGGGGACGGGACACTCTGTCCCGCCCCTCATTTCACATTACTTCTTCGCGGCAATCTCCTCAAGCATTGCCGTCGTCAGCGATTTTGGTCGCTCAAGCGGGTAGCCCAGCGCACGGTCCCAGGTGACGTTGGCCAGCGTACCGATAGCGCGCCCAATACCGAACAATACCGTGTAGAACGAGTACTCGGTCACACCGTAATACCACTGAATCACGCCTGATTGCGCGTCAACGTTTGGCCATGGGTTCTTGGCCTTACCGTGCTCCATGAGCACATCCGGTGCCACTTCGTAGATCGCGCTGATCACTTTGAAGAGGGGGTAATCCGGCAGAACCTTCAAGCAGAACTCGCGCTGCGACATGTAGCGCGGGTCTGTTTTGCGCAGCACAGCATGCCCGAAACCCGGGACCACCTGGCCACTTTTAAGCGTCGCCCACAGCGCCTCGTGGATGACATCGTGGGTCGGCTCTTTGCCGCCGAGCTTCTCCATGAAATCCTGCGTCCAGCGCAGCACATTCTCGTTTGCCAGTCCGTGCAACGGCCCGGCGAGACCGTTGATGCCGGCCGACAGCGCATAGTAACAATCGGACAATGCTGAAGCCACCAGGTGAACGGTGTGCGCCGACACATTACCCGATTCGTGATCCGAATGCAGAATGAAGTACATCCGCGCTACATCGTCGTAGGGTTTGTCGATGCCCATCATGTGGGCGAAATTGCCGCCGAAATCCAAATCGGGATCCGGGTCGATGATATCCCCATTCTTAAACCTGAGGCGATAAATGAACGCACCGATGGCTGGTAGCTTCGCCAGGAGGTTACAGGCGTCTTCGTACGTCGGCCCCCACAGGTCCATCTTGCCGAGCCCTTCGCGGTACTCTTCCGCAAAGACGGACTCGCGCTGCATCGAAGTGATCGCCGCCGAGAACATCGCCATTGGATGCGAATCCTCCGGCATGGCCCTCAGAACGTCAAAGACGTACTGCGGCACCTTCGCACGACCCTTGAAATCCTCTATGACTTCTTCGGCCTCCTCCATCGTCGGTATGTCACCGGTCAGCATAAAATACCAGAAGCTCTCCACGGACGCGTACTCGCAACCGGGTGCTTTCGGCAGGGCCGCGAACACCTCCGGAATTGTCATGCCGCGAAAGCGGATGCCCTCCATCGGGTCCAGGTAGGATATATCGGTCACCAGGCACCTGACGCCGCGTGCGCCACCGATAGCCTGACCGATCGTGACTTCGCCGACTTTCACGTCTGAGTGTTCCTTGAGAAGCTTCATCGTGCGTGGGCGATGCTCCTCGATCTTGCGTTGTAAGACTGTTTTCAATGTAGACATCTTTATCTCCTTTCTATTGGTTTTACTTGCCCCGTCTTCACATATGACATCGCCGCTTTACTGCGGGTTCTCTTCTGAATGCTGGCTGAGCCTTGCCAATGTCTCCAGTGGGAAAAGCTCTTGTTCTGCCAACTCCTGGTTATAAGGAAAAAATTGCTTCAGGTCCGTCACGCGGACGCCAATGTCCGCGGGCATACCCGTGTCAATAATGGTACGGCTGATGCGGATGAGTTCATCGTGAACCATTGTGATGTACGTTTCCGGTTTTCTATCCTCGTCGGGCACTCCCTTAAACTCAAAGTACTCCTGTACACTCTGAGGTGACTTGAAGATCAAGGCCGGCGTCTTGTCTTCTTCCTCTTCGAGCCGGCCGCGCACGGTGGCCTCGAAAAGCATCGGTGATAAATCCTCGTGCGTGATGTTCCAGTGGCGCTCGTATGGTCTGTGCGTAAAGAGATCGATCTCGTTGTCTTCCGTCACCGCGATGGCGAAGATGGCCCCGGGAAACTCCGCATCCGAAACCAGGTAGTCGCCATAAATTGTCTCTCCGCAGGTGTCATGTTCGTTGCCGCTTTTAGCGGTCTTCTTCAGGTATGCGGCTCTTTCTTCCAACCGCAGCTTGTCGACCTTGTGGGCAAGGTCGGTATTCTCGCGCTCCACCTGCTTCTGCGGTTCGGCAACTGCGCCGACCAGTCGCGGCAAATAGATCGATATCGTAGTGCCCTTGTCGACCACGCTATCAATGGATAGCGATCCGTTGAATTCCGCAACCGTCTGGCGAACGAAAACAAATCCGAGGGAATGCAATTCGCCATCGAGGCTCTTTTTATCGGTCATGAGTTGCTCGATCTTCTCGGCGGGTATACCGGACCCGATGTCGCGCACGCGCAGGATGACACCGTCGCCATCGACCAAAACACTAATGGTCAGCACGCCGACCTTCTTATGACTCATCGCATCGACCGCGTTCATCACCAGGTTGAAAATCATACGGCGAAAACGGTGACGGTTGCCTCCGAGGACGGCCGGGTCGAGCTGGTTCAGGCGTATCTCCACACGCGCATTGGTTTTTTCTATGACGTAACTGTAGACCACGTTTCGCACGAAATCGCGCAACTCCTCGGCTACGTCGAATTTTTCGTAGAGGTTTTTGTCCTTCTCCTCCATGAAATAGTGAATGCGGTAGTACACACCAGTTATCCAGCGGATGCAGTTCAAGCAGTGCCGGTATGAACGGACGCTGCGTGAAGTCTCGGGCAGAAGCGACAGAAACGTGTCCGTGCGCTCCCAACGCGGGTCCATGATGAACTCGCAGGTTTTGTAGACGCACTGAACGTATTCGCGACCCGCGGCGAGGATTGTCTCGTCCGGAGAGAAGTTCTTGACCGCGTTGTTGTAGTGATCAAGGGCCTTGCGCTGGGCGACGGCTCTTCTCTTGAGCTCCCGGAGGTCCTCATCGTGAAATGCTTGTGCCTGCTCGACGTTGTGGATCTCGAGATCGGTATTGACTGTGGCGTGAAAGTGGATCACTTCGTTGACAAATCTCTCCACGCGCAGATCGTGGATCAGGAACTTGATTTCCGTGACGCTGCGCTTGAGACCTTCAGGATGCTTGACCATGTTTCAGCGACCTGCTGTGAATAAGTTTTTTACTTGAAACGCGGGATCGCGTCAACTCGAAGTGATCGAGGCATAACACTTCCCACCATCGTAACTATATATTGTCTCATATGGACTTTCCCGCATAGTTGCTTCAGGTCAATTCCGTTCTGGAATAACTCGACAACTGGATTCTGTCCTGCCACTGAAAATACTGCTCGTTTTGATTCGAGATCGGACTTCCAATCCGATGGTTGTTGGTTCGACTAATTCGCCGGGGTCCGTTCTCGTTTATTCGTAGTAACAGAATCCGGCATTCCACTTCCCGACTGCGACCTCAACCGGTCAATGCAACATCTAAACTCTAATTGTAGAGAGGGATGTTGAAAATGAAGTGGCTGTTCAATATTCAGTTTCAAAGCTGCTATTCGACTCTTTCCGTGATGATACACGGCCGGTAAAGATGTTTACTGCCGTATTCGTAAGCTTCCCCTAAAAAGCGGACAGGTAATAACCAGGGCTTTCTGGCAGGATAGCAACCAGGAGGTTCTGATGAAAAGAAGTCGATTTACAGAAACACAGATCATTTCGATCCTGAAGGAAGCCGATGCCGGTTCCAAAGTGAAAGACATTTGCCGTCGTCATGGCATCAGCGATGCGACCTGGATTAACACCTGCGACTCCACCGCGTTGGCGTGCCCATGCCAAACACTACGTCGATTCAGTTAAATGAAGAAAGACAAGAGCTGGTTTCTTTGTGTCCGCCATTATTGTTAAGCATAGTCGTTTAAAAGATGTGTCTGCTGTGATTATGGATCACATTGCTTCAGATCAGTTGGGGTTTGAGCTTCATCAGAAATCGTACTCAACAGGTTCTCGATTGCATCAGCGATACTGTCAAGTTTCTCAGCTGAATGACTCAATTCCCACAAGTGCCGTACTTGAGTCAGGTCTGCAGCAATGCGTCGAATCTGATCTGGATATGATTCTCGCTTATGTCCCATGGTTAAAACCCCATCCAATTACATTTTTTTTAGTATAGCCACTAATCAAAACAAACACCCTGACAAAAGAAGTCACAGGGGAGAGTAGCGGAATCAAATCCAATGGCCAATCCAATTGATGAAACACTACTGGTGCGCAGACGGATACTCTCTGTGGTCCGCTTTATGTCTGCGTGGTAATAATCCCTGCGGGTCCACCGCCAAAATCAAGTAAAATGGCTGTAGTTAAAAAGCATCGAGAGACAGCAATCATGAGTACGGAATTGAAAGACAACCAGCACAACCAACGGGACGTAACCATCAATGAGCTAACTGCTTGTCTTCAGCGGCAACGCGAGGCATATCACACTGACCCGGTCCCGGATCTGGAAGAACGCAAAAAAGACTTGCTCGCGCTTAAAAATATGCTGGCTGACAACCGTGAGGCAATCGTTGATGCGATCAACGCGGATTACGGAAACCGTTCCAGTCACGAGACCATGCTGGCGGAAGTCATCATGGTGTTGGATGGTTTGAATTTCGCTGCCAAGCATTTGAAACAATGGATGCGAACTCAAAAGCGGAAAATTGAGTTCTCGTTGTACCCCGGTGCAAAAAACCGCGTGATACCGCAACCGCTTGGTGTGGTTGGTGTGATCGTACCGTGGAATTTTCCGGTGCAACTGACATTTACACCGCTGACCTATATATTTGCCGCCGGGAATCGTGCAATGGTCAAAATGTCGGAGAATTCCCGCCATCTGTCACGTTTACTGATTGAGCTTGTACCCGCTTACTTTCCTGCGGACAAACTGTGTATTTTTGAAGAGACAGGTAGTGTGGGAATCGAGTTCTCAAAGCTGCCATTTGACCACCTGTTTTTTACCGGGTCCGGCGCTACCGGAAAAGCCGTTATGGCCTCGGCAGCGAAAAACCTGACGCCGGTCACATTGGAACTGGGTGGTAAGTCGCCAGCTGTCATCGGGCCGGATTACCCGATGAAGAAAGCGGTTGAGCGCATCATGTTTGCCAAGCTGTTCAATGCCGGCCAGGTATGTGTGAACGTTGACTACATCTTCATTTCAGAGGGTCGTGTCGATGAATTTGTTGAGGCTGCCAAGGCTTGGACGCGTAAGCACTGTCCGGATATCAACAGCCCCGACTATACCTCAATCATTGACGAGAAATCCTATGAACGGCTTAACGAGGCTATGGCGGACGCCAGCCGACTGGGTGCCACACTCATCAACCTGGCTGAGGGACAGGAATCAGCACCCGGTATGCGTAAGGTGGCCCCCCACCTTGTATTGAATGCAAGCGAAGACATGATCCTCCTGCAAAGGGAAATCTTTGGTCCGATCCTGCCGGTCATCCCCTACAAGGATCAGCATCAGGTTAGTGTCTATATCAATGAGCGTGACCGGCCATTGGCTTTTTACCCATTTACCAATGATAAGCAACTGCAATCCTTTTATCTCGATCACATCATGTCCGGAGGTGTCTGCGTGAATGATGCCCTGATCCATCCGGGCCAGCATGACCTGCCTTTCGGTGGTGTTGGTGCCAGTGGTATGGGGCACTACCATGGTTATGAGGGCTTTGCCACTTTCTCCAAGTTACGTCCGGTATTTTACCAGGCGGGTTTCAGCGCTCTGAAACTGCTTGCTCCTCCCTATGGAAAGCGGGCGAGCAGAATGTTAAATATGATTCTTAAGAGAAAGCTTTAACTTACTGTATATGAAAAGAATTGATCTAGTAAATGCGATTGAAAAAGTGGTTCCCCCGGGCGGTGTGTTACTTGGCGAAGATGTAAGCAACCGTTCCGACAATTGGCCACCAGTGGGTGGCTGTCAAGCCGTGGCTATTATCCGCCCCACCAGTACCAAAGAGGTTTCGGAGATACTCAAACTTTGCCATGCTGCCGGACAAAACATTGTCACACACGGAGGGTTGACCGGTTTGGTGGGTGGCGCAAGGGCGTCAAGTACTGACATTGTGTTGTCCCTGGAACGTATGAACCAAATGGAAGCGGTCGACGTCGTTAACCGCACAGTGACCGTCGAAGCGGGTGTGCCGCTGCAAAAAGTGCAGGAAGCCGCCCAGGAGGCTGACCTGTTGTTCCCGCTGGATCTGGGTGCAAGGGGCAGCTGCACCATTGGTGGAAACATATCCACCAATGCTGGCGGCAACAGTGTTATTCGATACGGCATGATGCGTGAACAGTTGCTTGGTATTGAGGCTGTGCTGGCGGATGGCAGCATTGTTTCTTCACTTAATGGCGTTATCAAGAACAACACCGGTTATGACGTGAAGCAACTGTTTACGGGCTCTGAGGGCACCCTGGGCATCGTTACACGCGCGGTTTTGCGTCTGCGCCCCCTGCCGCGGTCATGCAATACCGCACTGGTTGCTATCGATCAATTTGAACAGGTGGCAGAATTTTTGCGACTCATGGATTCCGCACTGGGCGGCACCCTGAGCGCTTATGAGGTTCTGTGGAATGATTTCTATCAAACGATTATTGGCGACGGCAGCAAACATAACCCGCCATTGAGCACATCGCATCAATTCTACGTATTGCTCGAATCTACCGGTGGGCACCAGGAGTCCGACGGCACCCGTTTTGAAGCTGCGCTGGAAGAGGCATTTGAATCGGAACTTATCGTTGATGCGGTTATTGCACAAAGCAAAAAGCATCGCGAAGACCTGTGGGCCATCAGGGATGACATAGAGGGATTGAGCCGGAAGTTATTCCCGCCGCTGATATTCGACGTCAGCCTGGGTATTCCGAAAATGGATGCTTATGTTGATGAGGTTCGCACGCAGTTATCAGAGCACTGGCCCGGGTCAAAAATGGTTGCGTTTGGTCACCTGGGGGACGGCAATATCCACCTGGCGGTTACGGTTGGCAGCCTCGACCCATCTGAAGTACATGCAGTGGAGAGCATCATTTACGAGACACTGGGCCGCTGTGGGGGCATCATTTCTGCTGAACACGGCATTGGCCTCGACAAACGGGATTACCTGAAGTATTCCCGCTCACCTGTCGAGATCGCATTAATGAAAACACTGAAGCAGGCACTTGACCCGAAAGGCATCCTTAACCGGGGTAAGATTTTTTAGGAACCCGTTCAGGCATTATCCTCAGATCACCGGCAGCACTCCCTATTCGTATACAACCGGGTTGGGTATCGATAACTACCAACAGTTGTTACCTGATGTAAAGCTGGTATCCAGCCCAGTCAAAAAGACCGTTATCACGGTTGTTTTTCAGATGGTGAAGCTTTGACATGCGGAGGGATTTTGCAACATTTCCCGAATCCTGAAGACGGTGGTAGAAATCAGTGACAAAACCTTCCTTGGATTCAGTATCGCCCGGCCAAAGATTGACGATCACGGAATCAGCACCAGCAGTCAGAAATTCTGAGACCATGCCGGGTTGGCTGGAGAAACCGGAGTGCGGGTATCCGGTAAATCGGGTTGAACTCATAAAAACCAGCTCTGCAGCAATATTCTGTGAGCGAATATCCCCTGGTCTCAATGCCAGACGGCCTGGCTCATACTCGCTTTCGGAAAGTTCGAAAGCGGATTCCCCGGGGCGGCTGAGGTTAATGAGACCGGGCATCGCCAAATGCAACAGGTTAGACTGACGAAAATACTCTCCCTGGAATTCATCGGGTAACAAGGCGACACCCTGTATGATTTGTAGTCCCGGCCCGACAAAAATGTCTACCATCGCCCTGATCTCTGCCGATGTTTCAAGCCGTTCCGCGTAGCCACCCGAGTAATCCCGGGGGTCGCCGGCCAGGAAAACACTTTGCAGGGAACCGGTTTGCAGGCTGTTACCCGGATTGATGTTTTCCGGAAAAGACAGCAGGTTTACGACATTATGCCGTTCCACCAGGTATCGGCCGTTGATACGCAAGGCATCGAGCGGAATCCCCAGTAACGGACCAGCGGGAATCCAGTAGATTGTTTCTGTCAGGCGGTCGGCAACCGGCTCAATAAGGTATTGCCCTAGTTCATCCATCTTGCGCCTGAATGAAACCGCACCCGTATCCGTCAGTTCTTCCCGTGAGGACTGCAAGGTCTCGAAAACCCTGGAAGGGTTGGGGATATCCCGGCGTTGTACCCTGCCCTTTTGTCCGATCCATACCTGGGCCATTGCCGGGCTGATGTGATAGGTCAGTACAAGCTCATCACCAGCAAGACTGCGCAGGTATCTTTGCAATCCGGTACTGGATAAAAACTCAAATTCTTTGCGAAATCTGAAACGAAGCTGTTCCAGCCCCTTGTTTATTTTGTCATTCAGGGCAAATACGGCTTGCCCGGCCCCGGGGCTTGCACGTTGGGCCAACTGTTTCCGCAGCAGGTCTGTCTCTGCAGAGACGTCACCCGAATCCATCTCGTGACCCGCGTAGCCCTCTATGTACCTGATTTTGCTCAAGGCCAGTAATGAAGCCAATCCATCAGACCCGCCACCCTGTCTTGACGCTGTCACCAGCATGCGGAGCCATGTTTCGAATACCAGCTCATGCCGTTCCCAGTACCAGGCACCCAGCACACCCGGGAGTGAACGGCGTAGCAGGTGAATATCATCTATCAGCTGATCCAATACCGGTAGTGCTGCGCTGCGCTGCCCACCCATAACCAGTATCTGCGACCACAGGAACATAGCCTCCGCGGTGTACCTTGGGACAGCTGCATCAAGCAGCCATTCATAGGAGGTTTTAAGAGCAGCTTTCGAACACAGACCATCTTCTGAGCCAGGCACGGCACAATACTGCAGGCGCGTAAGGTGCTTAAGGTCAAGGTGCCCTGCCCTGTCTGCCGCCGTGTGGCTTTGCTTGAAAAAGGCCGCGGCCTGTTGCCGGCTTTTTCCGGTCGTGGCCAAAATATCCAGACCCTGATCATAGTTGAATTGATCGGCTGGCGGTTGGTAATGAGCCTGTGCACTACGGGCCTGCCGCATCTGCTCGTACTCACCTTTCACACGATGAATATTGGCCATGATTCGCAAACCCTCACCGACATCGATGATCGGGTTGGCTCGTTTCTTACCGCTGGGGTCCGGGTTGATTCCGGACAGGGTTAAATAGGTCATGGACTCAGCAAAGCGACCGGCTTCAAAATGAATTTTCGCCAATTCAAAATTGATCTGTCGGCGGATAGCGCTGTTGTTTTCGTAATTCAGCGCGCCAGACAGTATCGCCATAGCTTCGCCAAAGTGATAGTTGTCCATCAACAATCTTGCCTGTGCCAACAGGTTCAGTGCCAGTTCGTCGCCGCCCCCGTCTTCAATCAACTGTGATTCTATTTCCTGGAGAACCTCGCTGGTGGCGGGGGCATCCCCCTGGATTGTGTGCAACTGGACGATGCTTTCCCTTACTGCGGTTGCAAATTCCGCACTATTGACGGCATCAGCGATCTGCACGGCCAGTTGAAATTGTTCAAGTGCTTCTGCATAGCGTGCCTGCTCGGCGTATTCCACGCCGCTGGCATAGAGTGCACGCGCCTGCTCAAAGTGGTAACCCATGTTTTCCGCGAGTTTTGCCGTTCTCGAAAGTAGCGATTGAACCGGATCGGTGCCATCTGCCGCCTGACCCAACGTACCGGATTTCCGGAGCCCGATAAGCGCAAGGCTTTGTAAATGCAGGGTCGCCAGTTCAATTTTCTGTGAGCGCCCACCCTTTAAACCAGCAAGAATGTCACGGGTCATGCTGTAAACCATACTGTGATCATGTAAGTGGAAGTAGATAAGGTGTGCGGCCATGTAATTGGCCCATAAGCGCATCTCGAACATACCAAACTGCTGAAACAACCTTCCGGCCTTTACCAGGCTGTCGATTTTTACCGTCCAGTTCGCCTGGCTGTCAACACCGTCATATTCAGAGCCGAACGAAAGCAACTTGTAAGCCTGCGAGACTGAAGTGCTTCTGCTATCCCAGGGTTGCAGGCGGGTTAGCTCGATTCCAAACTCGGTCCGTCCGGTATGCAGTTGGGAAGTAACTTCAATGTCAATCTGACGTGCGGTCTTTGGTGCATATACGTATTGAAAAACGGGAACTATTCTGCTGCCTGAAATACCTGACACCACCAGGACCACGTCGTTTGGACCAGAAATCCTGGACTCAAACTCCGCTTCAAAGGCATTGATCGTAATCAGCAGGTCTTCATTGGCATCCTGCTGGATAAAATATTCCTGTGTTAGCGGCGGCGCTTTGACCTGGGCCTGCACAACGGGAATGGCTGATCCCATTACAATGATGACCAAAGACAACAGTGGTGTTAAAAGATACCGTTTGGTCAAAAAACTAACTCCATGACAAAAAGCTCATCGCATTCAACGGGTATATCACTAATAGGACGGACATTTAAACAACATTTTAACGTAGCCTGTTCGCAAGGCAGGTATCATATGGCCGATGCACAGCAAGCTCAAAACCAGATTCAACATTGAACAAAATCATCGACCATAATGTCAATTTCTTTATTCCTTATATAAGTAACAATACTCTTGAGAACCCCGGATAGAGACACAGCTGTATTTTCGACTTCGGCCATTGATTTGTTCGCCTCAGCTCTTGGTGCGTTCATTCTACTGGTTATGCTGCTATTTCCCTATTACCGTCACGCCGGACCGGACGATTCTTTTGCCAGGACCCAGGACATCATGGAGAAGCGCCGCCTGGCTTCCGGACAACTCGAAGACCTGAAAGCCCGGCAGGAAGAACTGCAAAGCGAACTGGATGAACTGACTGAATCCAACCAGGGGCGTGAAGAGCAGATCTCCCGGCTCAGAAAGCAATTGATGGACATCTCGAACCAGTTGGCGGCGATGCCCACCAAAATAACCGAGCCGGTCGAAATCATCACACCTGAACCGGAACCGAAGGCCCTGACCCACGGTGTCGAATTTTCGATCCTCGGCCTCGCCACGGAAGTGAAGTCGTTTGTTATTGTTGTTGATATGTCAGGCAGTATGCTCGCTTACGAGAAACTGATGATCAACTCTGTCCTGGATATACTAAAACCCCTTAATGAGACCAACGAGTTCGCGATTGTCGGTTACCATGGCAACCCGCAACCGGTTCTGTGGAGTTTTCCCACCGGTAATAAGTTGCTGCCCGCCACCCCGGAAAACCTTGAGCTTGCCGAAGCATTTACACACTCATTGGTACGTAAGTTCGTAGGCTCAACACCCACTCATTTTGCATTGCAGGCAGCACTGGAATACCCGGCAAGCGCGATTATCCTGATGAGCGATGGTGAACCCAACAGCCCACCGGGTTTTATCATCGAGAACGTTACTCAACTCAACCAGTTCAGGCAGACCGAAATCCACACCGTGGCCATCGGCGAGTACACACATAACCGCAACCTGGTGCTCTTCATGCAAACACTTGCACGTCTTAATGGCGGCGATTTCGTGGGTGTATCAAAATGAGGTCACGCTTACGGCATATGGGTGTTTTTTCCCTGTCAGCGATTGATCTGTTTGCTTCCGCAATGGGCGCATTTATCATCATTACCATCATCCTGATGCCTGATTACCAGAAGGAGGTCAGGCTGGAGGGACACCTGGAATACATCGAATCGCTCAAAGGCGAGACCGAGGCCATTCTGAATGACACCGAATTGGGTATCGTCTCCATGACTGAGGCCCTGAGCACGGCGCAAACCCGCGAAATGGAACTGCAGGCAGAGCAGGAAATCGTGTCGAGTGAACTGGAAACCATTGACGCCAGGCTACAGGCGAGAAATGATGAACCCCCACCCCCGCCTCCCAGTCCGGTGGAAACGGAAGAAGAGCTTGGCAGTAACCTCGTGACTTTCCGCTTTCTGGGTTTAAAAACCGATAAGACACGTATTTTGCTGCTCATCGATATGAACAAATACCTTTCCGATCACCAGGCGCTGGTTGCAAGGACCGTAGTACGCGCACTCGAGTCGCTTAAGACAGGATACGAATTCGGTATTCTCGGCTTCCAGCAACTGGATTCGGGTCCCCGGTATCACCGCTGGCCGGAAGATGGCAGCCTGGCACCCATGAACCGCTCAAACCGCTCACAGGCACAGCGCTTTGTGTCTCAACTGGCCGGCAAATTTGAAGGTTCATCATCGCTGCAGACTGCGTTTGCACAGGCCTTTGAAACACCTGCAGAGGCCATTATCCTGCTCAGTGATGGTTTGCCAAACCCGGCCTACAATGGTGGTCTGCCGCCCAGGGCGTTGATTCAGGATATCGTTCTGTCAAATACCATGGGTAAAGAAATCCATGCGGTAACCCTTGGTGATTACTTCAAGTACAAGGGCACAGTTGAATTTATGGAAAATCTGGCGCGCGCCAATTCAGGCAGTTTCCTGGCGTTGGCACAATGAGCACACGACGATTCTTTGAATTGAATGCATTATACTGGGCAGTTGATCGTCTGATCGATGAGGCCGGCGGTTTCACACACGAAAACCGGACTGAATTAAGCAGTATCAAGAAGGATGACAGGTGTCTGTGAGCAGCCCAATAGAAATCAGAACATGCGGTCGGGAACCCTCCTGCGACCTCGTCCTTGAGAATTCGACCTTGTCCCGCCTGCATGCCCGTATTGAACTCACAGATGATGGCCTGGTCACCATCAACGATGCCGGTTCAAGCAATGGCACCTTCCTTAACCGGAATGATCGGTGGATCCGTGCCAGGAAAGTCACATTGAGCATTGGTGACCGCATCCGTTTTGGGGATGTTGAAGTTCCGCTGGAGCGCCTTACGGCTGTTTTTGGCCGGCGCGCCAGCACCCGGCTTGAGGCCAGGCAGTTTCCACACCGGCACGGCAAAGGCGTTGTCCAACCGTCCGCAGGAAAAGCGGATCCCGGGCCTTCGCTCAACAAGCCAAGGCGTAACCCGGTAACCGGCAAGATAGAAGACAGCACAGCAAAACATCAGCCATGAAAATTCAGGGAACAGAATGACACGTCAAATCACACTTTTAATCAGCCTGGTTTCAGCCATCCTGGTGATCGCATTACTGGCGCGGATATTGCCTCCGGGTGCGGCCGCTATCATGCTGGATGTCAAGCGAGCCTCATGGCCGTTTACGGTTCAGAACATCCTTTGGATCGCGTTCTTTTTCGGGCTTGGTGAGTTATCGCTCCGCTGGCGTGCCGGCCGTCTGGATGAAAGCCAGTTTGACCGGGACTACCTGCCGCTGGATGATGAGACGGTGCTTCGGCCCGGTGACGACCTGACTCCGATTTATCAGAAAGTCCACAGCAGCAAATACCGCAATGTCTGCTTTCTCCCCCGTTTGATTGAAAGGTGTGTGCTTAATTTCAATCTCGGCCAATCGGTCGACCAGACCAACGCCTTGCTGAACTCAAGTCTCGAACTGTTTCTGCACGAGCTCGATCTGCGCTACAACATGATCCGCTACATTACCTGGCTCATCCCATCACTGGGCTTCATTGGTACCGTCATCGGTATCATGCTGGCACTCAATTACGCGGGCGACCGGGCGAATGTCGAGAGTCCGGAAATGCTTTACCAGGTCACGGAACGGCTGGGTGTCGCCTTCAGTACCACGCTGGTTGCCCTGATCATGGCCGCGATTCTCGTTTTTCTGCAGAACCTGATCCAGGGCCGGGAGGAAAATACGCTCAATAGATCCGGGCAGTATTGCCTCGATAACCTGATCAACCGGCTTTATTCGCCTTAATGCGGATCGGTTCCATGTGGTTGATCAAGCGTAATCTTACGCACCGGGTATTGCCGTTGCTGATTGCGTTATGCCTGGCACAGGTAGCCACGGCACAGCAAAATGAACCTTTGTCACCATCGGTGGTGCTGGTTCTGAAGCTGGTTTCAAGCACACATGTCAAACCCACGACCGGTATCGTGGTTTCAAATAGCGGACTGGTCGTGGTACCTGAGGAGTTTGCATATGGCCAGGGCGAAATGATTGTGCTCGATGGCGGCACTGACATACTCAGTAATGGCCGGCCGGCGAAAATTCTTGACCAGGGTGCCACCAGCGATCTTGCGGTTCTGTCGGTTGAGGGTTTGAAAAGACCGGGCATAACACTGTCTGCTAATGCCCTGGATATGGTCAATAAACTACACCTGGAAGCATTCCCGCCCGCTGAATACATCGCCAAAGGCTCACCTCCCCTATGGACACCCATAGATGTATTGTCCGATGAGCGGGGCTTGCAGGTATCGGTTTCCCCTGAAACACCCCTGCCCTATGTGTCCGGGGCGATCATTGATGCTTGTGGATATTTGGCTGGTATGAGTTTGAGCAGAGGACCGCAAAGCCTCGACACAGACAGACCTGTGCCAACATTATTCACCGATGGGCTCAAACGCATATTGGATGAAATGGAAATCACCCTGCCCGTTGCAATATGCGATCCACCCGTGCAGCAAACCGAAGCACCCCTTATTGGAGACGACGCAGTCGTCGAACCTGCCGAGACCACAAAAGCACAGGACGAGGCGCTGGAAACCGATGAGATTGAGCCGGCTGATATCGAAATCCCGGACACCCAGATCCATGAGCCCACTACAGTTCCTCCACAGGGCTCAATAGTTGAAACCGAACCGCAGCCGGTTGTTAACACGAAAGAGCCCCCTTCAGTTTGGGCGAGTGTTCCGATATGGCTGCCCTTGCTTGGTTTCATTGTTCTCGGGCTTTCAATCTGGAAAGGACTGCTCTATTTTCGACTAGGTAAAGGTAGCCCAAAAGAGAAAGTCGCTGCCAAAGAAGTTCAGCCTGCCTCTGATGAACCGGTAACTGCACCATTGGTATCCAATGTTGATACCGATGTCATCAAGCCCCGTTCCGCACCGGTCATCGATTTTGAAATCCCTGAATTAAGTGATCGGCCCGAAGGCTGCGATGGCGTACTGCTGGTTGAAGGAAAACTCGACGCGGACACCGGCTTCAAACGGTTTTGTTTTGTCAATACGGAGCACATCAACATCACCATCGGCAGAGGTGATGCTGACATCAGCATTGAGCACGCGACCATCAGTCGTGCCCACGCGCGGGTTGAATCAGAGGGTGCATTGATGAGCCTTTCCGACCTCGGTTCCAGGAATGGCACCTTTATTGACCTGGTTCCCTGTTTACCGGGAGAGGTATTGTATTTTGAAGCTGACGACAAAATATTCCTGGGTGATGTGAACTTGACAATCCGTGTGATTAAACAAGAGGCGGAATGGGCATGATAAGCCAATCATCAGCACTACAACCCGGCTCACATATCGGTGATTTGCAGATCAATGCGATCCTGGGTGTCGGCGCATCCGGTATCACCTACCTGGTGACCGACCCGGCTATCGGCACCCGCTTTGCACTCAAGGAATATCTCCCCGCCAAGCTCGTATCCCGACAGGAAGACGGAAGCGTCATTCCAATAGACGGGCAATCCGAACCGGCGTTCAAAAACGGCCTCAAACTGTTTTTAAATGAAGCACGTATCCTCGCGGCACTCGAGCACCCGAATGTCGTCAAGGTTTTGCGCTATTTTGAGGCCAATGGCACCGCCTGTTTCCTGATGCCCTTTTACCAGGGCCAGCCATTGCATCACCTGCTTGAAACGGCGGGCGCCTTTAACCGCGAAGATGCCAAGGAACTCATGTTGCCGCTGATGGATGCACTGGAGTACATCCATAAAGAGGGTGTCGTTCACCAGGACATCAAACCTGCCAATATATTCATGACCGAGCAAGGCGCCCCCGTATTACTGGATTTTGGTGTTGCCGCGGCAGGCGAAGAAGCAACCGGGCAAGCACCACAACTGGGCAGTGAGGGTTACGCCGCACCGGAGCAGTCAAGCCCTGACGGCGTCATCGGGCCATGGACTGATATTTACGGCCTGGCAGCCACCCTGTACCGCTGTGTCACCGGCAGAATACCAACCCCCGCCGCACTCCGGCAGGAAGCACTCGCCATCGAAGAAGCAGATCCGCTCACATCATTCGCTGAATTGGCACCGACGGGCTTGTATGGCGGTTTGACCGATGCGGTAGAAGTAGGTTTAAAGGTGCCGTGGCAGGAACGGCCCAAAGACGTCGGGATATGGAAAAAATCATTCAAGAGTCTCGATTGGCACCGCTCTGTCGTGGTTGGGGCAAGTGATGGTGCCTTTGAGAAAGAAAGCAGGGAATGGCTGCCCATGGTGTTGGCAGTTATTTTCATTGCTATAATGATCGGGATCGGAATATTTCTGCTCACCGATGAATCACCGGATCAAGCACCGGGAGTTTCTACATCGCAAACTGATGAGTCATCACCATCCGGCAGTCCCGAGGCACGTGAACGGGAAGCGACCGCGGAAGAACTGGAACGCTGGCAGGGTGCGCTAAAGGCCGACACCGTGCTTGGCTACCGGCGTTTCATCGCCGATTACCCGGACTCTATCTACAGGAGCCAGGCTGACACACAACTGGGTATCCTGGATGAAAAGGCCTGGGAAGAATTATCTGCCGAAGACAGCGTGCCGGCCTACGAGGATTACCTGGAGGTATTTCCCGATGGTCTTCACCAGGCCGAGGCCTTGCAGCGTATCGATGCCATTCAACAGGCCGAGGCAAAGAAAGAGCGTGAGAGACTGGAGCGCGAAAAACAGGACAACATTGCATGGGAAACAGCCAGCAGTGAACGAACAGTTGCGGCATTCGACCGGTACATCGCCGACTGGCCTGCCGGTCTTCATATTGAAGAAGCCAACCGCATACGCCGTTTGCTCAAGGACCAGTCAGAAGATGACAAAGCCTTTCAGACGGCACTGAAGCTGAACAACAAGGAGGCTTTTCAGGCATACATTGATGCATTCCCCGGCGGTGCAAATGTCGCTTCGGCACTGCAACATATAGATGACCTGACCTTGCGCCCGGGTAAGACTTTCCGGGATTGTACCGACTGCCCTGCCATGATGGTGATTCCGACCGCAGCTTTCTGGCAGGGGTCGAAAGATGATTCGCCACTGGCCCTGAGCATGGAGCAACCCCGCAGGCTGGTGACCATCGACGAACCGTTTGCCGTGGGTGTGTATGAAGTTACCATGGCGGAGTGGGATGCGTGTTTTAACGACAAGGGCTGTACCTCACAACCGGGTGACAATGGCTGGGGAAGAGGCAACAGACCGGTCATCATGGTCTCCTGGAATGACGCCGAGGAATACGTGCACTGGCTCAGTGAAAAAACCGGACAAAGTTACCGCCTGCCCAGTGAAAGTGAATGGGAATACTTTGCACGGGCCGGTGAGGAAAGTGACTGGCCGAGTGGTCATCCTGCTATCGTTTGTGAGTTTGGCAACGTGGCCGGGTCAGAGACGGGCTTTCGCTGGCAACATGAACAATGCCAGGATCAAACAGCGCTGGGAACCACCCCGACGGGTTCATTCAGGGCCAATAAATTTGGTCTTTACGACACCATCGGCAATGTCTCGGAGTGGACCGCAGATTGTCTCAACCTGTCCTATATCGATGCGCCCGTTGACGGCAGCGCCTGGGGCCGGGGTATCTGCAGTTCACATATGACGCGTGGCGGATCATGGATTACCGGTTCAAAGGAAATCAGGTTACCCGCGCGTTTCAATCTCAAAAATGGAGACCGGAATGATTTCACCGGCTTCCGTGTCGTGCGGACCATTGATGAGTAATCCTTTGAGTATCAGGACATGATTAAGCCATTTTACTTTACAAGTTTGTTAACACTTATGATGTTCCTGCTCACAGCGCCGGTCTATGCCCAGGATGATGAGCCTGCCCCGCCGCCTGCAACGGATGCCAGGGATACCGCAGAGGAAGAACCCGAGGTGCCTGTCAGCCAGGAAGTTGAACACAACGAAGACATGTACCGTCAGTTCATGGAACTCAAAGATGCCAACCGGCAGCGGAACATCATCCCGGAAAATGTCTTCAAACCCGATTCAGGCCTACAGAAACTTGAAAAACTGCCGGAGGAATCTCAAAAGCACCTTCGCAACCAGTTGCGGGAAATCATCGTCCAGGGCGATGAGTGGCAACCCGGTGATGAGGAGACCGAATACCCTTATACGCCGAGTGCAGCTGCCAGCATTGATCCGTCTCTGGAGCAACAGGAAAAGGAGGCCTGGGGAGAACTGGTTGACAGCTATAACCAGCGGGAATCCCGGATTTACGAAAACTCGTCCGGTTCCCAGGCGGCGATGGGCTCAGAACAGGGTAGTGACAATGCCGGTAATGGTCCCGGATCCATGGGTGAAACAGGTCAAAGCGGCGAAGGCAGCCAGGGCCAGCAGGCAGGTCAGGAAGGCAACCCTGATCAAAGTGATACCGAAGGTACCTATTCTTTAAACGGCTCGACGGATTCAAGTTCCAACAGCACTGCGGGTGTTTCCCAGAACGCCATGGAGTTTCTGCAAGGACTTGGAAAAGGTGGTAACGGCACCGGAGAAGGTAGTAGTGGCGACTCTCCGGAAAATGGCGGTCAGGGAGAGTCACCGACACCTTCTGAGGCGCAATCACAGGCACAAACTGGCCAACAAGAGAGTTCCGAACCAGGTAATGATTCGACCGGCAATTCACCGACCCCGCCCCGGGACCCGAATGCTAAAAGCACGGCAGGGTCTTCTCAAAATGCCATGGAATTTCTGAAAGGAAATACCGATCAGGGTGAGAACGCTGGCAGCAGCGGTACTGATTCCTCAGCAGCCAACGGGGAACAGGGCGAGACGAAGGAAGGCCAGTCAGGAGGAGCACAATCAAGCGGCGAGCAGTCAAACAATCAACAGCCCGGTCAAAATGAAGGGCAACAGGATGGTCAGGCCGGGGGCCAGGAATCCGGTCAGGAAGATGGACAGGATGCCGGACAAAGTGATGATCAGGCTGATGGACAAGACGCCGGACAGGGAGATGATAAAGAAGGTGGTCAAAGTCAGGACGGGCAGCAAACGGAAACTGCCGAAGACTCCAACGCAAGTACCTCCCCTGCCAGCGACTCACCGGCTTCATCTTCTGAACCCGAAGAGGAAAGCACGGCCGGTGCTTCTCAGAATGCGCTTGAATACCTGACGGGGGACAATGGTCAAACCGGTGATAATGTAAATACTGAACAGGACACGAACCAGGCTGAAGGCACCCTCTCCTTGCAGGACCTGTTAAATGCCCAGGGTGTTGGCGATACGACCGGCACGGACCCGGATACAACTAATCCGGATGAAGGTCAACGAGCCGACGAAATCAAACCCAAAAAGGACGGCGATGGTTAGAACTGTTATGAATGACAAGGTATATAAAGTCTTCACTGAAAGTGAATGGGAAACCTTCCAGGACACAGGTCAATTCGGAGGTTCATCGGATGATCTTCTGGACGGCTTTATTCATCTGTCTACAAAAGAACAACTCGCCGGGGTAATTGAGAGGTTCTTTTCAGGCGTACGTCCCTTATACGTGGCAGAGTTTTCCCATTTCAATTTTCTTCAGAAATTGAAATGGGAAATTTCAACTTCAGGCGGTGTCTACCCGCATCTGTACGGTGTTAATCTCTTGCCAGGTGAAGTCACAGGTTTTGTTAAATTATGAATTAACAAAACCTGTTCTAACTTGAAAAGGCAGGGCGCACGTAGTATGTTTTCAAATCTACGTTTAAAGAGTTGACAGGTTCGTGGGCTGATCTTTTATTCCTACATTGATTGCATCAACACTTACTTAAACAAATTGCCCCACAGATAGCCTGCATATTAAAACCAAGAAGGGATTCCTGTCTTATTAATTTTGAATGGATTTTGGATAATCAGTGTTCCGGCATTTGCAATATTATTAGCCGGACTCAGGGTGAGTTAGTCAATATCAATCAAAGGAGAATATCGTCCATGAACAGATTCTTACTCTCAATGGCTGTGGGTGCTGTTTTGACTGCCTCTTCGGTGTCAGCACAGGACCAGGCAGATCGCAGCTTTTACCGCGCGATGCCAGCCAATCTTCAAAGCCTGAAAATGTCGTCCCCCCTCCAGGTAACCGGAGCGGACGTCGCGACATTCAGGACATCCGTAGATAGCTCGGCAGGCTCGAACAAGGTCATCATTCGCCTCAGTTCGCCTTCAGTAGCCCAGCAGAAAGTGCGGGGCAAGTCCGCTCAACACGCCAGGAAGAAATTGCAAGTTGAGCAGACTGACTTGCTGAGCGAGGTGATGGCGCTGGATCCCAACGCCCGTGTACTGGGCCGGACACAACTGGTGCTTAATGCCGTGTTCGTCGAAGCAGACGCATCGGCCCTGGCAACACTGGCCAACAATCCGGCCGTTCAGCGTATCACGCCAATTGCGAATTATGAGCTGGACCTGAGCGAAACAGTGCCTTACATCGGCTCCTCGGCTGTACAGGCCGATGGCTTTGACGGCAGCGGCGTAAGCGTGGCGGTGCTGGATAGCGGTATCGACTACAACCACGCGGCTTTAGGCGGCTCTGGCGTTGTGGCTGACTACGATAATAACGACCCGAACATTATCGAACCGGGTACATTCCCGACAGCCAAGGTTGTCGATGGTTATGACTTTGTCGGCAGCGTTTGGCCAGGTGGTCCAGAGACGCCCGACCCCGACCCATTGGATGATGGCGCTGCATCCGGTCACGGTACCCATGTCGGTCATATTATCGGCGGAGACGGTGGTGTAGCCCCTGGCGCGGATCTCTACGCGGTCAAGGTTTGTTCATCAGTTTCCAGTGCCTGCTCGGGTATAGCCCTGATCCAGGGTATGGAGTTTGCGGTTGATCCGAATGGTGATGGTGATCCATCAGACGCTGTTGACATCATCAACATGTCTCTTGGCTCTGATTATGGTCAGCCATTTGACGATGACCTCTCAGCCGCGGTTAACGGCGCGACTGCTTTGGGTGTTTTGACGGTCTCTTCAGCCGGCAATGGTAGTGATAAACCCTATGTCACCGGTTCACCTTCATCGGCGGCGACGGCCCTTTCGGTAGCCCAGACGGCAGTACCGAGTGCCTTCCAACCGCAGTTGGAAGCGATCGCTCCTGCCGGAATCACAGGCCTTTACGACGCAGTTTGGCAGTCCTGGTCTGAGCCACTTGTGGCTACGATCGAAGCTCCGATGCAATATGCGGACGGCGCTGGTGGTAACCTGAATGGTTGTGCGCCATTTGCTGGCGATCTGTCTGGTCTGATCGTCCTGGTCGACCGTGGAGCCTGCAACTTCACGCTCAAGATTAAAAACATTGGCGATGCTGGAGGTCTCATCGGAATTATTGGACTGGTTGCACCCGGGGATCCATTCAACGGTGGTGACGGTGGCGATCCCGTCACGATCCCGGGATACATGGTCAGCCAGGCCGATTCAAATACGTTCAAATCTGGCCTGCCTGATACCGTGTTGAGGTTTGACCCAACTGTTGGTATTGCACTTGTCGGTTCCATGGTGGGTTCTTCCTCACGTGGTCCGCAGCATGAGTCGACTCACATGATCAAGCCTGAAATCGGTGCGCCTGGCGCTTCCATATCCGCAATTGCCGGAACCGGAACCGGAGAAGGGCCCTTTGGCGGCACTTCTGGCGCCTCGCCAATGGTGGCAGGTTCTGCAGCGCTGCTGCTTGATGCCTCGCCAAACCTCAGCCCGCTCGAAGCGAAAGCGATGCTGATGAATACTGGTGAAACTGATATCAAGAACAATGCAGTAACCGGCGAACTGGCACCCATCACGCGTATTGGTGGTGGTGAAGTCCGTGTTGATCTTGCCGTTGAAGCCCCGGCAGCAGCCTGGGACGACAACGGGACACAGGGCGGGTTGAGCTTTGGTTTCGTGGATGTCAGCAAGGAAACGGTCAATCTATTCAAGACTGTTCGTGTGCGCAACTATTCCGATTCGGACATTTCCTACAACATCAGTTCGAGCTTCCGTTACGCGGATGACGAAGACAGCGGGGCTGTCACCGTCAGCGTTCCGACCGGGAAGCTCAAAGTGAAGGCTGGCAAAGATGCCACGTTCACGGTCAAGATGACCATCAAGGGCGAACTGCTGCCGGGTAACTTTATGAACTCCGGCAGCGAGGGTGCGAATCCGGATGCACTGACGGTCAACGAGTTCGATGGCTACCTGGTGCTGGATGACGGCGATCACCCGATCCATATGCCATGGCATGTGCTCCCGCGCAAGGCTGCCCTGGTGAAGGCTTCTGAAACATTCGTTCCGGCTTTCCCTGCTGTCGTCGGTCTGAACAACACGGGTCACGGTGCCGCACAAAACGATGCCTATTCACTGTTGGCAGTCAGCCCCAACATGCCTGAAGGCGGTCAGGGTGAGCAATCGCCAACACCTGATCTTCGCGCCGTTGGTGTGACAACCATCCCGGTCCCGGCAGGCTTCTGTTCCGGCGAGGACTCGTTCCTCTGGATCTTTGCGGTCAACACCTGGGAGCGGCAGCAGCACCTGATGCCTGTGCACCATTATGTCGTTCTGGACACCGATCAGGATGGTACCCCCGACTACCAGGTCTTCAACAGTGACCTCAGTGGTTTTGATTCACTGACTGACGGCCGTCACGTGACCTTTGCCCAGGACCTGTCCACCGGAGACGCCGGTGCCTTCTTCTTTACCGAGCACAGTACCGATACGGGTAATACCGTGTTGATAATTTGCGGTGAGCAGGTGGGCCTGACAGGTACGGATATGTTGGCGACCAATGTCGATATGTCAGTGATAACCCAGGATTGGTATTACGGCGGTCCGGGCGACTCAATCGATGGATTGACGGTAACCCCGCTGGGTGAACAGTACTTCGGCGCACCTGCCGATGTTCCCGGCAAGACCAACAATCCGGGTGGCCTGGAAATTTACGATTATGGTCCGTTCCCCGGGAATTCACAGGAACTGGGTGTCATGTTGATCACCAATGGTGATCGTGGCTTTGGCAATCGCGGCGGAGCCACCCAGGACACCGAGGCCCTGTTGTTTACACCTGAGTAAAACCCAAGACCGGTTTACTGGTCGTGCAGGAACAAAGCGGCGTCCCTCGGGACGCCGCTTTTTTATGGCCTTAGCCTAAGTGGTTTAGCAGATTTTAATGGAAAAAGGCAGGCAACTAGCCGACCGGAAGCCTGACTTTGAAACTGTTTTTGCAGCGCTTGAAATACCCTTTGGCGGAAGCCCGGTAATCATATGCCTTGTTTGCTGACTTCAATACAATCCAATATCCTTCGACCTGGGAGTGCGTATACATTTCGTCCGGTACGGGGCAGCCCAGGGCTCCATCTGGCCATATGGCGGACTCCGCACGCACAACAGTTATCGCTTCACGTTCCAGGTTTTCCTGCTTGATCAGATGCTCAATGATATTATCCATTAAGTCGCCAGGCACTTCGCCGGTTACGGCCGAGGCTGCCAATGAAACTTCTACCGGTGGTTCTGTTGTCACTTCGGCACCCTGCTCAGATTCAGGGGCGCAGGCAGTCAGTGCAAACAGAGACAAGCCGAGAACAAGTCCCGCCGGCCCGATGCTTGCAATTTTGTTAAATTGATGATTATTGCTGGGTTTGTTCATTGCTTCGCCTTAGTTCTTCGCCAGGGAATTGCTTTCGCATCAAGTTCATGCCCCAGGGCAGCCTTTCGGTCCTTTCAGGTCTTCACTTCCCCAGGACCGGTCAAATTCATCTGCATTATATGTATGCCATCGGCCCGAGTATATGTATGCCGCCGAGAGAACGCGCGGAGAACGCGGACGGAGAACAGCGAGAACGCGGAGAACGCGGGACAGGAGAACGCGGACAGCCATGACTTCCTTCGGCGAGCGAGAAGGACGGAGAACGCGGACAGCCATGACTTCCTTCGGGAAAGTAATCAAGTAATCAATGTGCATCGAGATGATTACGCCATCACAGCAGTCGCAGTGCGCTTTGCTGGTTCGATTAAGGAATTGGAAACGATTTGAGAGTGGTTAGCTGAAAATTGGCTGGTTATTGCAAACCCTGGACAGCCTTAAGCCCAGGCTGGTTTTTGTATATGACTTTAAATCCTTTCCGGACAGAGGCGCTTACCAAGCAACTGGCCCTTGATAAAACTTCTCCCAACCGATTGAGCAAACGCTCTGAGTTTACTCACCGGTCCAACTGCGCCAAATACTGGTTGATCCACCCGGCCAAGATAATCCAGCACGGGCGCCGCATCCATCTTCAGCCTGCACAATATGGGTGGTGCCTGGGCGGGGATATATCCCCGCTTGTTGTATTTGATTTCCCTGCCACCCCAATCCACCAGTTGCAGATACTCTTTCAGATCAAATGGAATGCCATTTTCTTCCTGCTCTGCAAAGGGTCGTAGCCAGGAGTCTTCAGGATGAACAATGCGCTCTTGTATTGACGTGTAATCCGATTGCTCGGGTGTTTTTGCCATGGCCGCCCGAATCGGATTCAAATCCACATAAGCCATACAGGCCAATACCGCACGTGCATCCAATAGAGCTTGAGATTTAAACCGGCCTTCCCAGAACCTGCCGGTGCAATGGTCTTCACTATTGGCCATACGGGCAATGGGCTCATTGAGACAGCGCATAAACCAGGACAGATCACCCAGTCGCCCGCGCCAAATAGAAAACAAACTGGCAACGTATTCCTTTTCAACTGCTGTCAAACTTGCATTGTCCAGGTAGTGATGCATCAACAAGGGTCCGGAAAAGAGTTGCATCCAGCGCCTGGCCACTTCCTGATCTGACCATTGTTTTACTTGATCAACATTAATCCTGATGACTACGTGATAGTGGTTGCTCATGATCGCATAGGCACACAGATCAATCGCAAACACTGAACAGAGAAGCTTGATGCGATCCACGATCCATTGACGACGATGTTCGAAGTCAAAACCTGTGTGGGTATCTTTACCGCACAAGAAGGCGCGCCGGACACATCGGGAGATGCAGTGATAGTAAGGCGTGTCTTGTAAAGAAATTTGACGGTTTCTAGCTTGAGGCATGGTCTCAGCTTAGACCAGACTCCGAATCGGATATAGAGCAAAACTGGGTTGAATCTTGTAGGAGATTCGATGAGTGGTGGGTGTCTCGGCTTTGGTTGTCGGCTTTGTTGTCTTGGTCGGCTTTGGTCCGGCTTTGCGGCTTTGTTGTTGTCGGGAAAACTCTGCTTCAGGCGGTGTCTACCCGCATCTGTACGGTGTCAATCTCTTGCCAGGTGAAGTCACCGATTTTGTTAAATTATAAATTAATAAAACCTATTCTCATTTGTAAAAAAAGATTTTTTGAGTATACTCTTTTCACTCGTTTCCCTCGTTGGGTTCTTTTAGTTAGTTGATTGACAACTGTCCAATGAGGAGAACTGCGTCCGGAGGCGACAGGATATTTGTGCTATAAAATATTGTTATTATTGTGAAATAAAGTTCGTTCTCACCGATCTAAAAAAGGGCAATGCATACCAACAAAGTTGCTATCTGCCTAGAAACTAGTTCTCATGATTTACACAGAACTCGGCCAGGAATTGGCTTATAAGATTCCTTGTCATCTGAAAAACAGCTATTTAACGGAGGATTTACATGAAGAAGACTAACTTTAAACTGGTTCTCACAGCTGCGACTACTGCTGTGGTGATGCTTAGCGGGGTTACTGCAGTCAATGCGGGGGACCTCAAACTTGCCGCGCAGCAACCATCGGTTGTATCGGAACTAAACAGTGATACAGACGGTATGTATATCGTCCGGCTCACAGATGCACCGGTCGCAACCTATGAAGGTGGTGTCCGGGGTTTGGCGGCTACCAGCGCCAGGGCAAACGGGCAAAACCGTTTGAACACGAAAAGCAAGGCAGCCAGGAATTATGAAAAATTCCTGAAAAAACAGCAAAAAAACCTGCTGGGCAATGCAGGCAAAGCGTTTGGCCGCCAACTGGAAACCAAGTTTGATTTCCAGCATGCCGTCAACGGTTTTGCAGTTGAATTGACAGTTGAAGAAGCCAAGGCCATGCGCAACATGGATGGTGTTGTAAGCGTTGATCGTGAACGCATGGAGCACTTGACCACAGATGCGGGCCCAGCCTGGATCGGCGCACCTTCAATCTGGAACAATAAACCCAGCTCAACCCAGGGCGAAGGCGTTGTCATCGCGGTATTGGATTCGGGTATCAATTTTGATCATCCCTCATTTGCAGACATTGGCGGTGATGGATATGACCACACGAACCCGTTAGGTTCAGGGAACTACGTTCCTGGAAGTTACTGTGACACCGTCGATCCGACTTTTTGTAATGACAAACTGATCGGCGCCTGGACCTTCACAGGTGAAGTTGACTCCCCGAATGACTCGGATGGCCATGGAAGTCACACTGCCTCCACTGCGGCGGGCAACGTGGTTTATGATGCTGAGCTGGCTGCACCCACGACGGAGGCTTATTTCAATATCTCGGGCGTAGCCCCCCACGCCAACATCATCGCATATGATGTTTGTATCGATAGCTGCCCTGGCGCAGCACTGGTTGCTGCAATCAATCAGGTCGTTATTGATGCAGGTAATTTGCCCAATGGCATCGCCGCACTTAACTATTCTATTTCCGGCGGCGGCAACCCTTACAACGATACCGTTGAGCTGGGTTTCCTCAATGCCGTTGCAGCAGGTGTCTATGTTTCGGCTTCTGCCGGTAATTCCGGCCCCGGTGCAAGCACTGTGGCTCACCTGGGTCCCTGGGTATCCACCACCGCGGCTTCGACTCATAACCGTGCAATCTCAAACAGTCTGATAGATATGGACGGCAGCGGTGGACCACTTGCGGACATCAGCGGCTCCAGTTTTAGTGCAGGTTACGGGCCAGCACCCATGATCCATGCCAATACCACAGCATTTGATCCCGCTGGCCAGTGCCTGGATCCATTCCCACCTGGAACATTTAGCGGTGAAATTGTAGTCTGTGATCGCGGTACGATTGCTCGTGTAGATAAGGGAGCAAACGTATTGGCGGGCGGTGCGGGTGGTTTCGTGCTGGCGAACTTGCCTGCAAACGGCGAGGGCACAGTAGCTGATCCTCATTTCCTACCTGCGATACATATCGGCGCCACAGACGGTGACGTGCTGCGTGCCTGGTTGAGTGCAAACACCGATACTGTCGCAACTATCACAGATTTCGGTTTTGATCTCGACCCCTCTAACGGTGACGTAATGGCGGGCTTCAGTTCACGTGGACCGCAGCTTGCATTCGATGTGAACAAACCTGATGTTACCGCACCAGGTGTTGACATCATGGGCGCAGAGGCGGATGGTCAAGCAGCAGTATCTCCCGAATACCAGTTCCTCAGTGGTACATCCATGTCCAGCCCGCACAATGCAGGCGCAGGCGCCTTGATGGCTTCTCTGCATCCGGATTGGACACCACAGGAAATCAAATCTGCCCTTATGATGTCCTCAACCACGGCAAACACCGTGAAAGAAAACGGCGTAACACCAACAGATCCCTTTGATCTGGGCGCCGGCCGAATTGATCTTGATGCTGCCAAGCAAGCCGGGCTCGTAATGAATGAGACCCAAGCAAACTTCCTCGCAGCAGATCCTGATCTGGGTGGTGACCCCAGCACGCTGAACCTGGCAAGCATGATGGACAGCGTTTGTGTTGGCACTTGCTCATGGACACGTACGGTAACCAACCCGGATAAAAGCACGAGTCACTGGAATGTCACAGCTACAGGAGACGGCTTCGATGCAGTAGCCGAAGTCTCGCCCGAAGCCAAAAGCGACGATTACAATCTGAAGCTCAAGAAAGGTGAAAGCGGAACCATCACTGTAACTGCTGACACGACTCTTTCAAGCGAAGGCTGGCATTTCGGTACAGTGAATCTTGACCGTAACCTGGACAAGGGTCCGGATTTGCATATGCCGATTGTGGTTTATTCAACGAATGCCAGCAATCCAGAAGTTTTCACTAAGACTGTTGATGCTGCTACGGCGGCACCGGGTGATACGCTGACCTACGAGCTTACCGTGACCAACGGACAGATGGCTGGTCCGATCACCGTGACCGACATGGTGCCGGCTGGTACGACCTTTGTGCCTTCCTCTGAAACCGAATCAGTGGTCGGTGGCAGCACGTCTTCGCCTTGGGCAGAGAGCGGCGGAACCCTTTCCTGGACGGGCATGCTGGATCAGAGTTCACTTCTTCTTTCTGCTTCTCCCTCTCCTTTCGGGTATTTTTCTCTGGGAGCTTTCGGAGTGGCACCTTTTGGTTGTCCCAGCAATTGCGATGATGGTGCAATCGTACTGAACGTCCCGGGTTTCACCTATAATGGCCAGGCCTATAGTCAGGTGATCTGGTCGGTCAATGGCACGCTTGAAGCTGGCAGCGCCAGTGGGGTGGGAACGAGTTTTGCCAACCAGAATCTGCCCAGTCCGATTCCCCCAAATAATATTCTGGCGCCCAATTGGACCGACCTGAATATGGGTGCAGATGGCGATGGCGCGGAATGGTACGTGGCCGTTCTGAGTGCCGGGCCGGATCAATATACCGTGTACGAATGGGAGAATATCCCATTGTTCGGTGATTTGAGTAACCGTTACACATTCCAGATTTGGGTTCAGAATGGGGCATCCGGTAATATTTGGTTCACCTATGCACAACTGGGTGATACCGGTGGCTCTACTGTAGGTGTGGAAAACAACGACGGAACCATTGGTGATTCCTATTGGTTTGAGGGGACAGGAACGCCACCGGCCGTGGGAACTGACCTGAAGGTCGATTCCATCGCTGGCGGATCGGCTACTTTGGGCTTCCAGGCTGTCACTGACTGCAGCGTGGACCCGACCGTTAATACAGGCGAAGTCGAGAATGACGGTAATTCTGAAACCGCCATTGCGGTAACAACTTGCCAGTAATGCTTATGTTATAACGTTTAGAAAGAATGTTGCGGCCTGAATAGTCCGCAATGATCAAAGGAAAGGAGCAGGGAGAAATCCCTGCTCCTTTTTTATACCTGCAACAAAATCAATCAGCGCCTGAGCCCATTACAGGTGGTTCAGCGCGATCGCCGGGGCAATAAAAAGGTTTGCCACCTGTAGCGGCGTGATATCGATAGACCGCTTTGTTAACCCGCAATACAATCCAGATACCCGGTACCAGCACGTCCGTATAGCTCATTCCCGGTTTCGAATGCGCCGGAACGCCAGCTTACAGGTGTAGCGCCTGATACCGTAACCGCTTCTGTTTCCAGGTCGAGGCGGGTTGCGAGATCCTGTTTTGAAAATGCAATCTGTTCATTACGGCTCATTATTTTCATGATGGTGGCCTCAGTCTGTTCTGGTGATTTGTTTCCGGGATCAGCATCCGGAGCTTTATCCTGATTGGCCAGGCAAGTTAGACAACCGAACAATGCCAGTGTCAGGCTCGTGGCCAGTGCGGTCGTCTTACCAAGCTTGGTAAATTTCATCATCAATACTTCCTTGATTTGTGTCAAAACAATAACAATGCAATTGCGCTATGGTCTTTGTGCAACTGAAATCAAAGGTCTTATCACAGTCGGGGAATAAACCGGATCGCCTGGCGTATAAAGGTACCTTCTACCCACATCACCCACTCTGCAATCGATCAAATCGATTCTTTTCTTCTTTTTTTGTCTGCAAAATTGACTTCTTTGTGTTTTGAGTCTAGCCTTGTTTACATCATGAATGAAGGTGTTCATGCATAAAGGGAATGAATTAACTTTAAGTTGGAGTCCTAAATACTTGTTTTGAATCATCAAGTTCGTTACTTGGGGTATTTTTGTCAGCTTCGTTGGATATCAGGGTTACAGTTCCACGGCTTTTCAGCCGGGTGATTCGTGTACTTGTGAGTTTATTGAGCACTGAATGTTCTTATCTTCAGACAAAGGGGTAAAAACAGTCAGTTTCGTTTGGGTTCAGAAGGAGCATATTATTATGTCACTAGGTAAAAAAATATTATTGTCGACTGTGATCGGATTGACCGGTCTCGCGACGGTTCAGGCTGATATGAAAATCAGCCGCATGGACGGAAATTTCATGATTCCAGCCGCAACTGCTCAAAAGGCAGACGCAAGCGGTATCTACATCGTACAATTGAAAGGTACCCCGGTCATCGCCTATACAGGTGATGTTGCTGGATATGCGGCCACCAAGCCCGGTAAGGGCCAGAAGATCAACCGCAACAGCAAAAATGTCAAAAAGTACGCAGCCTATCTTGAGAAGCAACAGCATCGGGCCATCGACAGTGTTGGCGCTGAAAAAGTTTACAACTACCGCTTTGCACTGAATGGCTTTGCTGCCCGTATGACGGCAGCAGATGCCGAGGCACTGCGCAGAAATGCTGACGTACTAAATGTCTGGAAGAACGAAATTCGTTATCCCCAGACAGACGGTTCACCCAACTACATCGGCATCACTGAAGGTGGCGAGGCCTGGTCCAAAGGTTATGTAGGCGAGGATGTCGTCATCGGTGTCATCGACTCCGGCGTATGGCCTGAGAACCCCAGCTTTGCTGACACGCCCACACCCAAGAAGGGCAACAAAGGTCCGGCCATTCCTTACTCTGCACCTTCCGGATTCACCGCCAGTGGTTGTGATTTCGGTAACACCGCGGCGAACCCGGGTG
>Ga0316194_10000137_pt1 | contig 39416 bp, 30 predicted proteins | sample CroRivsedime1_MG_FD_204936 | JGI IMG/M metagenome (GOLD analysis project Ga0316194, IMG submission 204936) | Coastal sediment microbial communities from Maine, United States - Cross River sediment 1 | ecosystem: Environmental > Aquatic > Marine > Coastal > Sediment | place: USA: Maine...
GGGAGCAATCCCGCTGGATTGAGCAGGACCAGCAGTTGCGTAACTTTGTCCTGAACGAGCCGCGCGGGGGTGTTTTTCGACATGTAAACCTGCTGGTTCCACCCAGGCATCCTGACGCGCAGATGGGGTTCATCATCATGGAGCCGGAGCACACCCCGCCCATGTCCGGTTCCAATAGCATCTGTGTTGCAACCGTGTTGTTGGAAACCGGAATTATCCCCATGCAGGAACCGGTGACAGAGTTAACGCTCGAGCCGCCCGGGGGGTTGATTCAGGTTAAGGCGGATTGTGAAAACGGCAAGGTCAAACGGGTAACCGTGCGCAATGTGCCCGCTTTTGTCGACCGTCTGGAGGCCAATCTGGAAGTAGAAGGCTTGGGGACACTGAAGGTCAGCACGGCTTATGGCGGAGACAGTTTTGTCATTGTCGACTCCGGCCAGTTGGGATTCGCAATCAGCCCTGACGAGGCCCGCGAAATTGCAGCTTGCGGTATTCGTATTACCCATGCGGCCAACGAACAGCTTGGCTTTAACCATCCGCTGAACCCTGAATGGCAGCATATTTCATTTTGCCAGGTGGCTGCGCCGCTGGTGCGGGAGGGTGGCGACTGGCTTGGCCGCAACGCCGTCGCCATTGAGCCTGGAAAACTGGACCGGTCTCCTACCGGCACCGGCTGTTCGGCACGGATGGCCTTGCTGTTCGCCAGCGGTCAGTTGCAACCCGGCGAACGCTTCATTGGCGAGTCAGTCATCGGTTCACGCTTTCACTGCAGCATCGACTCGACCACCCGGGTTGGTGAAAAAGAGGCCATCATCCCACTGATCAGCGGTCGTGCCTGGATCACCGGGACACACCAGCATACGCTGGACCCCGATGACCCCTGGCCCCAGGGCTACCGGGTTGCTGACACCTGGCCGGCTTTCAATCGTGGGCGATTTCGTCTGCCGTGAACAGGTAGTCTTTCAATTCCTTGTCGAAAGCCGGATCCTTGCGCCTGATCCATTCCAGTACCATCGCGGCGTGCTCCTTCTCTTCGTCACGATTGTGCTTGAGGATGGCCTTGAGTTCGCGGTCACTGCAGGCATCGACTCTTTGGTTGTACCAGTCAACGGCTTCCAGTTCTTCCATCAGTGAGATGATGGCGCGGTGCATGTCCCGGGTTTCGTCCGAAAGCTCGGCAACTGGTTCGTGATATCCTTCATTTGACATAAGTGACTCCGCTCGTATGAAATTGAACCTGATTTTCGCAACCCTGGGTACAGGGGCGCAAGCAATTCATTGAAATCCAGACAAGACCAGTCTCTCGAGGTACAGCAATGCTATCCACACACTTGTTTCTTCGTGTCACCCTCCTGCTGTTTATGCTTTGTGCACCTGGCGGTGTTTTGTTATCCGAACAGGGTGCTACAGTCCTGATTACCGGCGCCAATCGGGGTATTGGGCTGGCCCTGGCGGGTGAGTTCAGCCGGGCGGGCTACCAGGTGATCGGAACCGCCCGCAGCCCGGACAAGGCCGTGGAACTGAAGGCTCTGGGCGCTCGCGTGGAGCAACTCGATGTGACGGACCAGGCAAGCGTGGATGCCATGGCTGCCCGGCTGGCAGGAGTGGCGATCGATTTCCTGGTCAATAACGCGGGCATCAAGGGCCAGGAAGGGGGCCTTGCGGACCTGGATGTCAACCGCATGGATGTGGTGCTGAACGTCAATACGCTGGGTCCGCTGCGTGTGATCCAGGCCTTGTTCGACAATGTCCAAACGAGTGAAAAAAAGGTGGTCGCCAACATCAGCAGCATGATGGGCAGCATGGAAATGAACACCTGGGGCTGCTGCCTGGGGTACCGGGCCAGTAAGTCAGCGCTGAACAGTTTCACCAAGACCCTGTCGGTCGATTATGCCGACCAGGGCCTGGTATTTGTCACGCTGCATCCGGGTTACGTACAAACCGATATGAATGACGGCAAGGGCAACATCACACCCGCCCAGAGCGCCGCAGGCCTGTTCCGGGTAATCAGCGGGCTGAAAGCCTCAGATAACGGCCATTTTTACAATTACGACGGCAAGGAAATGCCCTGGTAGCAGTCATTCATTCAGTCGGAAACCCCCGTCCAGCTGGACCACCAATCACGAAACTGGCGCCAGTGCGCCTCCAGGAAAGCTCGTTGCTGCGGGCTGAGGGCATCGGATGAATAGAGCTGATACTGGTATTCAGGATTGCCTTCCAGCACCATCAGGTGCTTGTAATAAAGCACCAGGTCCGGGCCTTCATCGAAGCTGGAGAGTACAGCCAGGGCCTGGTCCAGTTCACAGGCCAGGCGGTACGCTTCCTGATCACCGGTAGCAGCGCGGTTGGAGAGCTCCACCAGTCGCAGGATTTCCCGCGGCAAGGCGTTGCCAACGCCGGTAATCGCGCCCTTGGCACCACAGCGCACAAATCCATGCACTACCTGGGTATCCACACCGACCATCAAGGTAAGATCGTGGCGACCGCTGGTGATGTGCTCAGCGGCGTAAGTCAGGGAATCCGCGCCGCCGAACTCCTTGAAGCCGACCAGGTTGGAAAACTCGCATTGCAGATCGAAAAACAGGTCGGCCCTGGTTTCAAAGCCGTAGTAGGGGCTGTTGTATATCACGGCCGGCAAGTCGCCGGCTGCATCCAGGATTGAAGAAAAGTGATTGCGTTGCGCAGCTATCGAGATTCCGCGGGAAAGGACCCGCGGTATGACCATCAGTCCGTCCGCCCCGGCCTTTTTCGCATGGCTGGACAGGGCGGTAGCACGTGCCGTGTTCTGCGCGCCGGTGCCCACCACGACCGGAACTCCGGCGGCGACGAGCGTTTCCACGCCCTGCATGCGCTGCTCGTCGGACAACAGCGGCCAGTCGCCCATCGACCCACAATAAACGACCGCACGCATGCCTGCATCGATCAGCTCGCGTCCCTTTTCTCCGAGGGCATTGAAATCGGGGGTTCCCGCTTGATCGCAAGGAGTCATCAGTGCTGGAATACACCCTGTAAAAACGGAATCGGTCATGAACTGGGCCTCTATTGATGGTCTGGACGAGTCTACGTCAAAAATCGGTCATTTGTCCCGGCCTCATCCGTCAGTTCCGGAACACCCAGTACCTTGAAACCAGATAGCTGATCACCGCCAGCACGGCCTCAACCAGGAGTTTGGCAATAATTCGCCGGCTGGTCTCGTCGCCCCAGCTGACTTCGGCCCATAACATGGCTGCCGTGCTTGCGACGGTCATCACCCCCCAGAACAGGACGAACCGGAACAGGCTTGCGCCAAACCGCTTGAGTGTTTCCTTTCGCTGCTTGAAAGTCAGGTAACGATTGAGCAGGAACCCAAGGCCAGCGGCAGTCGCCCTGGAACTGATATTTGCCGGAGCCGTGGTTATACCGTTACTGATCAAAAGCGTATACAAACCGGCATCCAGCAGGTACTGAAAGCCCCCCACACCCAGGAAAAAAAGCGGCTGGCGCATCAGGCTTCGCCGGTCGGGTGCTCGAAGCTGCTCAGTGCGGTTCGCGGTACGTTCTGGATATCGTAGTTGAGAAAAGACAGCAACAACTGAAAACCAATGATGATGGGTAGCCCCGCCAGCATCACGGTTCCCGCGGTGGCCGGAACGCCGGACTCAATACTGTGAGTCCAGGCCCTCAAGCCGGTTATTCCGCCAAACAGGGTCAGCAGGGTGCCAGCCAGCAATTCCAGGCTGGCCAGATTGAAGTCGCGCAGAAAATAGCTGTAAAAAATCCGTTTGATGAAATTGCGCAGGTTGCCAAAGGCAAAAGGCCCGACCACTTTACCAATACGCAGATTGGATGATTCATCTCCATAATGCGCCTTCAGCGGTACATCGGTAACAACGGCCCTGGCCACGTTCAGCCGGAACAGCATGTCGCTTTCAAAAAAATAGCCATCGCTGATCTTGTCGAGCGGGATCGCTGACAGGGCGCTGCGGCCGATCGCCGTGTAGCCGTTGGTCGGGTCCATGATTTGCCAGTAACCACTGGAAACTTTTGTAAAAACGGACAGCAGGCTGTTGCCGAAAACCCGCAGTGCCGGCATGCCTTTCAGGTAGTCCAGATCATGGAAGCGGTTACCCTTGCAATAATCGCTTTCACCTTTCAGGATTCGGCTTGCCAGCAGCGGGATCTTGGCGGGGTCCATTTGACCGTCGCCGTCCAGCTTGATGACAACAGAACATCCTGCTTCCAGGGCTGCCATGTATCCGGCCTTGACGGCGCCGCCCACGCCCAGGTTCTGCTCGTTAAACAGGACCCGGAGCCTGGAATGACTGATGCTGTCCTGGACCCGGCGCCCACTGTACTCGGGACAGGCATCATCGACGCAGAGGACCAAATCCGCAAATTCCATGACAGCCTCCACCACGCCGACGATGGAATGGCTGACCTTGTAACAGGGAATGACTACTGCAATCTGCGGCCTCTGGTTCATGGATTCAGAATGTTCCCTGTCGTGATGCCTGGGAAGTTTACTCATGAATTCTTCCTGGCTACAAGCGCGAGATCACTCCATTCCCCCTCGCCGGGCATTAACACGTAGAATCAACGGCACTTTGAATGGCCGGCTTCCGGATCTGTACCTGAAATGAAAGAACCACCACTGCTTGAAATAGACAATGCCACCATCTGGCGGGGATCGACCCGCGTTTTTCATGATTTTTCATTGACCCTGCAGCAGCATGAGCGTGTCGCGATTCTGGGCCCCAACGGAGCTGGAAAGACGACCCTTCTGAAACTGATCAACCGCGAGCTTTACCCGGTCGCCAGCGACGACTCCTGGGTGCGGATACTGGGTCGTGAGCGTTGGAATGTCTGGGAGCTTCGCGAACACATCGGCCTGGTATCGCCAGACCTGCAAAGTCACTTCACGCCGAACTCAACCGTACTCGAGGTTATCGTGTCAGGCTTTTTTTCCAGCATTGGCGTTCATTATCAACTCAGGGAACATATCCAGCCTATGCAGTTGCAAAAATCCGTGGAGGTCATGCAGATGCTGGGTCTTAAAGAATTCAGGGAACGGGAATTCGAAACGCTTTCAACCGGGCAGCAACGCCGTTGCCTGCTGGGCAGGGCCCTGGTGCATGATCCGGATACCCTGGTGCTTGACGAACCCACTTCCGGCCTGGACCTGAAGGCCGGGTTTGAATACCTGTCGCGCATCCGTGAACTGGCCAGGCGCGGCAGGAGTCTTGTCATTGTCACGCACCACCTGGATGAGATTCCCCCGGAAATTGAGCGTGTGATTATTCTTAAAAACGGTCAGATCAAGGCGGATGGCCCCAGGGACGCGGTATTGACTGCGGAAGTACTGAGCGATGTTTACGATACTTCGCTGCGGGTGGCGCATGTTGACGGTCACTTCATGGTTTACCCCGCGGAAAATAACTGATGTCGCCTGAAGCATTGAAAAAGATCTACAGGGAGCTGTCCCGGGGTGTCGATCAACTTCAATTCGGGCCACCGGTAACGCATGTCTACAATCCGTTGAACTATGCTTCTCACACGGCAGAGATGTACCTGGACAAGGCGGGTGCGAGCCCAAAAAAAGTGCTGTTCCTGGGGATGAATCCGGGACCATGGGGCATGGCGCAAACCGGTGTGCCATTTGGGACCCTCGACATGGTCAGAAACTGGCTGAATATCGACGGGCCGGTTGGAAAACCGGATATCGAGCACCCCAGCAGGCCGATTGTTGGTTTCGGTGTCCAGAAAGAGGAGGTCAGTGGCAGCCGCTTTTGGGGTTGGGCCCGTGATCGCTACGGTACTGCCGGGCGGTTTTTCCAGGACCATTTCGTGGCCAACTACTGCCCTCTCGTGTTTATGGAAGTGACCGGAAGGAACCGGACTCCCGATAAGTTGCCGGCAGAGGAAAAAAGCCGTTTATTCAATCATTGTGACCGGGCCCTCCAACAGGTGGTGGAATTGTTACAACCCGAGATACTGGTGGCGATAGGGAAGTTCGCCGAGGACCGGGCGCGGTTGGCACTTGCCGGGACTTCAATTCGCATCGGTCGAATTCTGCACCCGAGCCCGGCATCTCCGCTGGCCAATCGCGGGTGGGCGCCACAGGCCGAACAACAGCTGCAGGCATTGGGAATTCAATTGCCGGGCGGTTAAGGCGGTTTCGTCACCGGTTTCTGCAGAAAATTCATTCTTTGACACGTATCATTCATATTGCAATTCCCGGCGTATATACTTTGCATTCCTTAAATCCCTGCGGAAGAAACAGACTAATGAATATTCCTGAAGTTGTGCAGCACACCAAGCTCGTGAAATGGGTCTCAAAGATGGCAGACCTGGTCAAGCCAGAACAGGTCGTCTGGTGTGACGGTTCTGAAGAAGAGTATGTGCGGCTGTGCAATGAGCTTGAGGCAGCAGGTACATTCATCCGGCTGAATCCGGAGCTTCGCCCGAACAGCTTCCTGGCCCGTTCCGATCCCAGTGATGTGGCCAGGGTTGAGGATCGCACCTACATTTGCAGTCTCAACGAAAACGACGCGGGCCCGACCAATAACTGGATGAACCCGCGGGATATGAAAGACACTCTGAAAGGCCTTTTTGATGGCGCAATGCGTGGCAGAACCATGTACGTCATCCCGTTCAGCATGGGTCCATTGGGATCGCCGATTGCCCAGATTGGTGTGGAAATCACTGACTCCCCGTACGTTGTCGTCAATATGAAAATGATGACTCGAATGGGTAACGCGGTTTACGACGTGCTGGGAGAAAATGGCGAATTCGTGCCATGCATGCACACCGTGGGCGCGCCGCTGGAACCCGGACAGCAAGACGTGGCCTGGCCATGCAACCCGGATGTGAAGTACATCGTGCATTTTCCGGAAGAACGTTCGATTTGGTCATACGGCAGCGGCTATGGGGGCAACGCGTTGCTGGGCAAGAAATGCCTCGCGCTGCGCATTGCTTCCACCATGGCTCGCGACCAGGGCTGGCTGGCCGAACACATGCTGATCATGGGGGTAGAGAAACCCAACAGCGAGAAAACCTATATCGCAGCGGCCTTCCCAAGCGCCTGCGGTAAGACCAATTTCGCAATGATCGTCCCGCCGAAGGAATTTTCTGACAAGGGCTGGAAAGTAACCACCGTTGGTGACGATATTGCATGGATCAAGCCGGGTGAGGACGGAAGGCTGTATGCCATCAATCCTGAAGCCGGTTATTTCGGCGTGGCCCCTGGCACTTCGTACAAGACCAACCCCAGTGCGATGGAATCCATCAAGGCCAACTGCATATTTACCAACGTTGCATTGACGGATGAAGGTGATATCTGGTGGGAAGGCATGGATGGCGATCCTCCCGCCCATGCGATCGACTGGCACGGCAATGACTGGACGCCCGAAAGCGAGACGCCGGCGGCTCACCCGAATGCCAGGTTCACCGCTCCTGCAGGGCAGAATCCGGTCATCGACGATGCCTGGGAAGATCCCAAGGGTGTTCCAATCAAGGCATTTATCTTTGGTGGAAGGCGCTCCAACACCATCCCGCTGGTCTACCAGGCCTGCAATTGGGCCTATGGCGTTTACCTGGCTGCGACAATGGGGTCAGAAACTACCGCCGCGGCGTTCGGTCAGCGGGGTATCGTACGGCGCGATCCGTTCGCCATGCTGCCTTTCGCCGGTTACCACATGGCGGATTATTTCAATCACTGGCTGAGCTTTGGGCGAACCATCAAAGACCCACCGCGAATTTTTGGCGTCAACTGGTTCCGGCGGGACGATGAAGGCCGTTTCGTTTGGCCCGGATTTGGCGAAAACATGCGAATTCTCGAGTGGATCGTGGATCGTGCGCACACCCGCGCAGCGGCTGTCGAAAGCCCGATAGGCTGGATGCCGCGCTACAAGGACATCAACTGGCAAGGCATCGAGGAATTTTCGAAAGATGATTTCCACAAGGCCATGACCGTGGACAAGGACGAATGGAGCCAGGAGCTCCTGCAGCATGACGAGCTGTTCATGAAACTGTATGACCGGATTCCCAAGGAAATGCTGGCGATCAGGGAACTGACCTTGTCCGCCATGTGGCGCTCGCCTGATCGTTGGGAACTCACCTCCGACCCCACCTAGAGAGTTCCGTTTCCCCGCTCCCGCCGCATTTGCGGCGGACGGCGGTCGCGCTCAACTGAATGGCCGGGAAAACCCCGGCCTTTTGCCATTTTATTGACCTAAATCTACACCCTGCGTTGATTTGCAGGTATCCTCACAGTTGACTTTTTTCTGACCCATAAAACCAAAGTCCTAATCAGGTAATCATTCGGAGATTTCATATGAAGATCGGTGTACCGAGGGAGATATACGCGGGTGAAAAGCGCGTAGCGACCACCCCGGAGGTGGCCACCCAGTTAATCAAGCTGGGTTTTGAGGTAGCGGTGGAATCCAATGCGGGAGCCGCGGCGAGTTATTCCGATGCCGCGTACCAGGAAGCAGGTTGCTCTGTTGCTGCAACCGCCGATGAAATATGGTCGGATTCCGACATCATTTTAAAAGTTCGTGGCCCAGAAGGGGATGAAACCGGCAAATTAAAATCCGGTCAGACCCTGATCAGTTTCCTGTATCCAGCGCAGAATCCGGAGCTTCTTCAGCAGCTCACCGAGCGTGGCGTAACCGCCATGGCCATGGACAGCGTGCCGCGCATATCGCGCGCCCAGAAAGTGGACGCATTAAGTTCGATGGCGAACATTGCGGGCTATCGGGCCGTGATCGAAGCCGCCCAGCATTTCGGACGGTTTTTCACCGGCCAGATTACCGCCGCCGGTAAGGTTCCGCCGGCCAAGGTACTGATCATCGGTGCGGGTGTAGCCGGCCTTGCGGCGATTGGCGCTGCCAAGAGCATGGGTGCGATCGTCCGCTCATTCGATACACGGCCTGAAGTGAAAGAGCAGATCGAAAGCATGGACGCCGAATTCCTGATGCTGGACTTCGAAGACGAGGACGGCTCGGGTGAAGGCGGATATGCCAAGGTGATGAGCGATGAGTTCATCAAGGCCGAGATGGAATTGTTCGCCGAGCAGGCAAAGGACGTGGACATCATCATTACCACGGCGTTGATTCCAGGCAAACCCGCTCCTCTCCTGATCACGACTGAAATGGTCGAATCGATGAAGGATGGCAGCGTTGTCGTCGATCTGGCGGCTGAGCAGGGCGGTAACTGCGAACTGACCCAGCCCGAGAAGGTCATCAAGCACGGCGGTGTCACCATCATCGGCTACACCGACATGCCCAGCCGGCTGGCAGCACAATCCAGCCAGCTCTATGCCACCAACCTGCGTCACCTGTTGACAGACCTGACTCCAGAAAAAGACGGTCAGATCAATGTCGACATGGAGGACGAGGTTTTTCGTGGCGCCACTGTCTGTATCAACGGCGAAACCACCTGGCCGCCACCGGCGCCCAAGTTGTCGGCAGCGCCACCGAAGAAAGCGCCTGAGCCGGTGGCGCCGCCCGTCGAGCAGAAACCACGCTCCTTCATGGGTCCTGCTATCGGCATGGTCCTCGCCGGCCTGGCGTTGCTGGGACTGGGTGCTGTTGCACCGGCTTCATTCATGGCTCACTTCACCGTATTTGTATTGGCATGCTTCGTCGGCTACATGGTGATCTGGAACGTCACGGCAGCCTTGCACACGCCCCTGATGAGCGTCACCAACGCGATATCGAGCATCATCATCATCGGTGCGCTGATACAGATCAGTTCCGAAAACGAGGTGATCAAGTGGATTGCCATCGGCACGGTGCTGATTACCAGCGTCAACATCTTCGGCGGGTTTGCAGTAACACGCCGCATGCTTGAAATGTTCAGGAAGTGAGGTCGTCATGTTTGAGGTAAACGAAGGAATCATCCAGGTCTCGTACATCATCGCGACCATCCTTTTCATTCTTGCGCTTGGCGGCCTTTCCAACCAGGAAACGGCCCGCCGCGGTAACTGGTACGGCATCGTCGGTATGGCGATCGCCCTGATCGCAACGATTCTCGGTGATGTCACCCAGGCTTATCCCTACCTGATCGTGGCGCTGTTGGTTGGCGGCACCGTAGGTATCGTCGCTGCCCGCCGCGTGCAGATGACGCAGATGCCCGAACTGGTGGCCATTCTGCATAGCCTGGTCGGACTGGCGGCGGTTGCCGTGGGTTTCGCCAACTTCATGGACCCGGACCGGTTGACGCATTACATCGGGGTGGAACTGACGATCCACGATGTCGAGACCTATCTCGGCATACTGATCGGCGCAGTGACTTTTTCCGGTTCCGTGATCGCTTTTGGCAAGCTGTCCGGGCGTATTGGCGGCAAACCGCTGACGCTCCCGGCCCGCCATTGGCTGAACCTGGCGCTGTTGCTCGGAGTGATCTGGTACGGATACCAGTTCGTCGGCGATTCTGCTGCTGGCGGAGGCATTGAAGCCCTGATCATCATGACCGTGATTTCGCTGCTGTTCGGCATCCACATGGTGATGGCTATCGGTGGCGCGGATATGCCGGTAGTGGTTTCCATGCTCAACAGCTATTCCGGCTGGGCCGCATCGGCCACCGGTTTCATGCTGGGCAACGACCTGCTGATCGTCACCGGCGCACTGGTCGGTTCCAGCGGCGCGATCCTCAGCTACATCATGTGCCGCGCGATGAACCGCAAATTCCTGGCCGTGATTGCAGGCGGATTCGGCACCAGTGAAGGCACCGCGGCCGCAGGTGGCGAAGACCAGGGCGAGGTGGCGCCGATCGATCCGGAAGAAACGGCCGGTTTGCTGACCAGCGCCAGGGAAGTGATGATCATCCCGGGTTACGGCATGGCCGTCGCCCAGGCGCAGCACATTGTGCATGAGATCACCCAGACGCTGCGCGATAAGGGTGTTAACGTGCGCTTCGGCATTCACCCGGTTGCCGGCCGCATGCCGGGCCATATGAACGTGTTGCTGGCTGAAGCCAAGGTGCCTTATGACATCGTGTTCGAAATGGACGAGATCAACGATGATTTCCCGAATGTCGATGTGTCGATCATCATCGGCGCCAACGATATCGTCAATCCATCGGCCCTGACCGATCCGGAAGGACCGATCGGTGGCATGCCGGTACTCGAATGCTGGAAGGGAACCACGTCGATCGTGCTCAAGCGCAGCATGGCCACGGGTTATGCCGGCGTGCAAAATCCGTTGTTCTTCCTGGACAATACACGGATGCTGTTCGGCGACGCCAAGGACACCCTGGACGAGGTGTTCAAAGGGCTCTGACAGCCGAGAAACGAGCGACCAGAAAACCCCCGGCAGGTCAATGCCGGGGGTTTTCTTTTGCCCGAAAGCAGGACTTTTTTCAGCTGAAAATGACTTATATCAATTGCAAATGAGAATCATTTGCATGTAAGATTTGTTCTTATTACACTTCCTGCGTTCAAAACAAATAAAGCAGGAAAAAACGATGAGAACCTTTTTTATGATTGCGCTTCTGACAGCCAGCACAGCAACCCTTGCAGCCGGCCCGCAGACGGAAGATTTGCAATCTGTCATCAAGGCACAGCAGGAACAGATCGATTTGCTTCTGAAGCAGCTGGACCAGACCCGCGAAGTGGTCATGGAATTGAAAGAGCAGGTGGAAGCTAACGCGCAAGTCGCCAACGAGGCCAATGAAAAAGCCGAGATACTGGCGGACAACATGGAAGGCCAGTCGCCTTACGCAGCCGCTGACAAGCAGTTTGCCGGTTATGACCGTTCCGGTACCTCTTCTTTCGGGGGCTACGGCGAGTTACATGCGAACTCCCTGGAGAACAAGTTGACCGGGGAAGACAGCAATCAGCTGGACCTGCATCGTTTTGTCCTGTATTTCGCCCATGATTTCAATGAGCGCACCCGCTTCATGAGTGAGCTGGAAATCGAACATGCCCTTTCCGGTGACGGCAAGCCCGGTGAGGTGGAAATTGAGCAGGCCTATGTCGAATATGACTGGGCCCAGAACCAAAGCCTGCGCGCCGGTGTATTCCTGATTCCAGTCGGGATTTTGAATGAAACCCATGAACCGCCCACGTTCTACGGCGTTGAGCGCAACCCGGTCGAGAAGAACATCATTCCGACCACCTGGTGGGAGGGCGGCCTGCAATTCCATGGCGGCTTCGCCGACGCGTGGCGGTATGACGCCGCTGTTCACTCAGGCTTGTACACGGATGCGGACGACAATTACGCCATTCGGGCCGGCCGTCAGAAAGTGGCGAAAGCGAAACTCGACTCCGGAGCGGCCACCGGCCGCATCCGCTGGCTGGGCGTTCCCGGGCTGGAATTGGCAGCCAGCATCCAGTACCAGGGTGACATCACCCAGGAAACTGACCCGACCGCCGGCAGCGCCTGGCTTTATACCGGCCATGTCAGCTGGCGTCACAAGGCGTTTGGTCTGCGAGCTTTATACGCCGGCTGGTCGCTGGCTGGCGAAGGTCCGGAGGACATCGGTGCGGATCGCCAGAACGGCTGGTACATAGAACCGAGCTGGCGGTTCAGTCAGAAATGGGGCGTGTTTGCCCGCTACAATCGCTGGGACAACAAGGCGGGTAACAGCGACGACACTGAATATGCCCAGTGGGATTTCGGCGTCAACTACTGGCCGCACCCCAACGTGGTGTTCAAGCTGGACTACCAGGACCAGGATGCCCCGGATGGTAAAAATGAACTGGATGGCTGGAATCTCGGCGTGGGGTACCAATTCTGAACATATCACTCTCTCCTCGTGTGATGTCGCTCGCGGCCTGGCTGGTTTTTATGACCAGCCAGGTCGCGTTTGCGATGGAAACGGTTTACCAGCAGCCGGTTGAGTTCCTGGCGGAAAATCTCGCCGGCTGCCAGAAGCAGGTGCTCTGGCTGAAAGGCGACACCAAGGCCCGGATCGAAAAACTGGTGGACCACCCTTATCCGGGGGTACGCATCAGGTATTGTGAAAAAGAAGGCAAAACGGCCTGGGTTCTGGATGAGATCGGTAAAACTGAGCCCATCACCAGCGGCATTATCGTGGACCAGGGACGGGTCGAGCAGGTTCGGGTCCTGATTTTCAGGGAAAGCAGGGGGTCTGAAGTGCATCGCAGCGCATTTACCCGGCAATACCAGAACGCGGCACTGGAAGGGGATCAATCTCTGGACCGCTACATCGATGGCATCACCGGGGCCACCATGTCGGTCAATGCATTGAATCGACAGGTGAAGCTGGCCCTTCTGCTGGACAAGGTTACGCGGGAGCGGTCCAATGACGATTGACAAGGCCCGGCGCCGAAAAGCGGTAGCCCGCTGGCACCGGCGATTCGCTATCTTTGTTTCGGCCTGGCTGGTGCTGCTGGCCTTCAGTGGACTGCTGATCAACCATGCTCACGACTGGAAACTGGACAGCCGGCCACTGCCGGGTATGCTGCAGCTGGGGGTTTATGGCGTCGAAACCGGAAACAGTGATTTTTGTGAACCCCTGACCGCGGACCACATTGATTGTGAACAGCTGTTCGCCCGCTTTCAGTTACCGGTAGGCGTTCTGCTGCTGGGCGCTCGCGACCTGTTCCTGCTGGACGATGCGGGTCAGCTGGTCGAGAAGATGAGTGTCAGCCAGTTTGGTCTGACCCGCCTGCAGGCTGCTTTTCAAGAAGGTACCCGGGTTTATCTGCGTGGCGCAGAAAAGGTCGTACAGACTACGCCAGACCTGATTGAAGGGCAGGTGCTGGACCCTGCGGCAGTTTTGGAGCTGGACGAAAAAGATTGGCAGGCTGCGCGCAGCCCTGCAGAGGCCATCACCTGGGAACGGTTTCTGCTGGACCTGCACGCAGCACGTTTTCTGGGCCCGGCCGCCCGGCTGTTCAACGACCTGATGGCGGCTTTCATCCTGATCCTGGCTATGTCGGGGCTCTGGATGTACCTGGTTAACCGCAAGAAAAGTTGATCTCGGTCTCTGCCGGCCCTCCGGGTCTGTTGATACAATCGGTCCCAGTGAATCAAGAGAGGCACGATAAAAGTGACTGATAAAGTGATCAAAACAAACTTCCAGCCTGCACAAGCTGCAGCTGAGAAAACCAATGAACCTGACGTTGAGCCGGAATCGGCACCTTTTATCAGTGCCGAGGATATCCTCAGTGAAAACGAAGACCTGAAGGCACTGATCGAACAATACGGTGGTAAGAAAGTCGCATCGACGCTGCAAAAAGCGCAGCAGGAGACCACGCTCAAGCCGTTCCAGGCCGAATTGATCCTGCTACAAAAGTACCTGGAAGAGACCAAGCGCCGGATGATCATCCTGTTCGAGGGCCGCGACGCATCGGGCAAGGGCGGGACCATTCGTCGAGTGACGCGCTACATGAACGAGAAGCACTACCGCGTTGTTGCTCTTGGCAAGCCCAGCGATGCCCAGCGTACCCAGTGGTTTTTCCAGCGTTATGTCGAACAGTTTCCGAGGGGCGGAGAAGTCGTGCTGTTTGATCGCAGCTGGTACAACCGCGCGATGGTGGAGCCTATTTTCGGATTTTGCACTCCGGAAGAGTACAAGATATTCATGAAGGGCGTGGTGGGCTTTGAGAAAGACCTGGTACGCCAGGGCACCATCCTGGTGAAGCTCTATTTCAGCGTGACCAAAGGCGAGCAGGCCTATCGATTCAACCGCCGCAAAAATGATGCCCTGCGCCAGTGGAAGCTGAGCGAGGTGGATTTACAGGCGCAGGAGCGCTGGGATGATTTCACCAACCAGAAGTACGAAATGCTCAAGCGCACCCACTCCAACCACGCCCCCTGGACCGTCATTCGTTCAAACAACAAGCACGAAGCCCGCTTGAATGCGATGCGCACGATCCTGAACTCGGTGCCTTACGAGCGGGGTAACCAGGAACTCGACTATGTGCCGAATCCTGAAATCGTGATTTCAGGTTCCCGGGAAGTGGAACAGATGGAAGCCGAACGGATTCGCCGGGGCAAATTTACTTACTGACGGGCTTCGGTACCAGGTATCAGCCAGCGGTCGTTTTCCAGGTCGATGCCACCGCCCATTTGTTCCTGGACCACGCGGTCGATGATGAAAATTCCGTTTTGCGCCATGTTCGGAAAGGTGTCGATCCCGTCGTTGGGGAAGTTGCCACGGGTGCGGTGAATGTTGAAGCGGTCCGCGAATTTACGGCCGAAGCTCCGCTCGATGCCCTGTTTGCCGTGCATGAAACCGAGTAGTCCGCCCCAGGTAGCCGCCGGGTTGTCCGAATCCCAGCCGGCCAATACCGCAATTTTGACAGTTTCCTGGTAATCGCCTTCGCCGTAGAGCAGGCTGATGATGCTGGCCGCGAAATTGATGCCCGATGCGAAGCAGCCGTTGCAGTACAGGCCACGTGATGTTATGTCGTAGCCGTCCATTTGATTCACCTGGTAGCGCTGATAAATCTCGTCGCGTAACTGTTCCCAGCTTACTCCTGCAACATATCGATTCCTGACGTAATCGAACATTTTCGCGGAATAGGAATCTTCGGGAAGATGCTGACGCGCCTGGTCCGCCATCCAGTGAACCCGGTTTTTCATCGGCAGGCTGGGGTCTGCAGATGACGCCAGCGAGTGCATGACGACATAAAACTCGGAAACCCAGGCTGCGTTCTGGCTGGCCGCGGTGCGAATGGGCAGATAAGCCATTTTCAGGGCGATATCAGGACGCGCAGGTGCGAACAGCCCAAAGATCTCTGTCGTCAACTGTGCATCGATCATGTCATAGTCCGGGTTATTGGCCGGGTCGCCGGTGGCGGGCGGAACCATGCCTTGCGTGCGCATCAGGTCATGGGCTCGCTGGTTGGATACCCACAGGAAGTTTTCTTTTTCTCCTTCCTTATTGATGAATGGTGTGTTCTCGTCGGAGTAGATGTGTTTCAACCAGCCGTCGCGTATCTGCTCACCGGTCAGCACGCTGGTTTGATGCGACAGTAACAGGTGCTGGTACAGGTACTCGATATCCGTGTCGTCATCAGCACCCCAGGTGCCGCCTTCGTCTTCCAGCACCCAGTCGATAGTGGGGGACAGATCACTGGGAATGCCCTGGCCCCAGATGCTGGGCTGATCCGGCTTACCCCAGTCTTCCCGTGTGTAAAACGTTCCGTGTGGCCCCGCACCCCCAATCTTGTCCATCTCGGTCACCAGGCCGGTCCAGTTGGCGATGCACAGGCCCAGCCAGAAACCCTGCAACTGGTCAAAGTAGGTCTCTCGTGAAATGGCCAGGTCGCCAGGCTGTTCCACATAAGGCAGGTATTCCATATCGGGATTGACCCGGGCCAGCGGGTTCTGCCCGGAATGCTTCTGGCCATGTGCTGACAGGCTGATGACACAGAGTATCAGAACCAGCGGATTCAGCGCGTTTTTGATCGATGGCATAAGAACTCCCGGGAGTTTGAGTGAACATCATCTGTGCAGCCAGAAAATATGTCAAAATCTGTTGAACGTAAAAGCGTGTGGAGAAACAGGATGAGTCGACAACCCCGGCATGTATTGAACCTTCTGATTGCGGCAGGCATTGCTGGATTTGCTGCGCCTTCCCTGCTGGCGGGCAACGATCCTGATAGCTACAACGAGTTCGCCAATGCCCGTTACCAGGGCATCGAGGGCGCCAGTGTGCAACTCGAAGATGGGCGCTGGGAAGGCGAGCCGTATGCGCCGGGTGGTGCTTCGCGTCCTGCCGTCGGGCTGGTGGAACATTTTGTCCTGAACGGCGACCTGGACGGCGACGGTGAAATCGAAGCGGTAGTGTTGTTGTGGCAAAGTTCCGGCGGGTCCGGCACCTTTGACCACGTAGCGGTGATGAAGAAGGTCGACGGCGACTGGCTCAACGTCGCTACGGCGCCGCTGGGAGACCGGGTGCAGGTTCGTGGCGGGGCCATCAATGACGGTGCGGTCAGGCTGGACGTGGTTCAGCAGGGCGAGGGCGACGCCGCCTGTTGCCCGTCGCAGTTGGCCAGCCGCAACTGGACGCTGGCGGGCGACCGTTTGACGGAGCAGGAATCCCGGATTGACGGTGTGCTATCACTTTCCGTGCTGGAAGGAACCGAATGGGTGCTGACACGGCTGCCGCAGGACCATCACCTGCCGGAAGGAGCTGAAGTGACGGTTGGGTTCGCCGAAGGCCGGATCGCCGGCGACAGCGGCTGCAACCGTTTTTCAGCCGGCCTTACCGGTGGTGAAATCCCCGGCGAGGTCAAAATCGGTCCGGCCATGGGCACACGAATGGCTTGTCCGGAGGATCAAATGAACCTCGAAGCTGAATTCCTGGACCTGCTGGGCCACGTGAATCAATTCAGTTTCGTGGCTGGACAACTGGTATTGAGTGGCTCGAAAGAAACTTACAGCTACGCCCTCAGGTTTCGATCCCGGTAATGCCTGATCGAGCCTAAAGCCTAAAGTCTAAAGCCTGAATGCCCCAAGATTGGGCCGCTGCAGCCAGTTTTCTTCCGCCCAGCGGGTTCTGGAATCCGCCACGTGCATGGTGAATGCATGGCGCGACCGGTCGGATGTGTTGGTGGAGCTGTAATGCGGCATGTGATCGTGGAACAAAACCAGGCTGCCTGCCGGGGCTTCCACTGCAACTGCGTGTTCGATAGCCCACGGTGTTTCGTCCAGTTCTTTCAGCGTACCCTTTCGACTACTCCAGTCGACTTTATAGATTTCTCTTAAAGGCGAACGGTGCTGCCCGGGCTGCATCCACAAGCAGCCGTTTTCCCGCGTAGCATCTTCCACGGCAACCCATAGCCCGATCACGCCGGCGGGCCGGGTGATCAGGTAGCTGGCGTCCTGGTGCCAGCGCACCTCGCCACCGATCGACGGCTGCTTGAAGATGTACATGGTCTGCCACAGCTGTGGCGATTGCAGACCCAGATCACGCAGAATTTCAGCGATGACCGGCTGCCGGCAGAACGAAGTGAACTCCGGAACCCGGTCATGCAGAGCATGGCCGATCTTGTTGATGGCCAGGTGTTTGGGCAGAACCACTTCGCCAGCTTCGTTCACCGCGCCGTCCTCGAGGAAACAGTGAACGGTTTCAGCCGAATTGAAAAAGTAGTCATCACGGCCGGTATCGCGGTCATCGGTGCGAAAAACGGTGCGGTGCCGGTTGCTATCAAAGGCATCAACAATTTTAAGCGCTGCATTTTTCAGCGCACCGGTTTGCCGGTCCGAAAACAGCCTTTCCAGGACCATGTAGCCCTGTTCGTTAAAGTCATCAATCTGTTGGCGGGATAGCATTATGACGTGCCTCTCTGGCGTGCTGTTATGGCATTTGATCTAGATTGGGAAGTTCCTGTTTTTCGCTTAACCAGTCGCTGAATATCTGGTGAAATGCTGACACTGTCTGATAGGAATTCTTGCATGTCATATTCACTCAATTTGCGTGACCGGGGTACCCAGTATATTGCAATAGACCCCGCTTCTTGCCCAGACCTTCTGGCTGAAGAACAGGCCAGCCTTGAATTTCTGGACCTTAATTACCGGACACTCTGCGCCGTTATGTTTAACCATGCTTCTTCCGGGCATCCGGGGGGCAGTGTTTCCAGCGGCCGCATTGTCGAGTCCCTGCTGTTCAACCAGATGGACTACGATATATCCGACCCGATGAACCGCACGGCGGACATTATTTCCTATGCCGCCGGCCACAAGGCTTTGGGGCTATATGCCATGTGGGCGTGCAGGAACGAAGTGGTCAGGCAGGTTGATGAAAGCCAGTTGCCCGAAGTCCGGCAGCAACTTCGACTGGAAGATTTGCTGGGTTTTCGCAAGAACCCCATCACCAGCACGCCGCTATTCCTCCAATTCGATGCCAAGCCGCTTGATGGCCATCCAACGCCGCAGACTCCTTTCGTCTGGTTGTCGACCGGCCCCAGTGGAGTTGGCGTGGCCAGTTCCGTCGGCCTGGCGCTGACATTGAAAGATATGCATGGTGACAACGCACCCAAAGTGCATGTGATCGAGGGTGAGGGTGGTATGACGCCCGGTCGTGTCGCTGAAGCGCTGGCGGCAGCCGCCAGTTCCGGGCTGGACAATTTCTTCTTTCACGTGGACTGGAATCAGTCATCGATCGATTCCGATCGCGTCACCCGCGAGGGGCAGGGTCGCGGTGAATATGTTCAGTGGGATCCCTGCGAGTTTTTGCTGGTGCATGGCTTCAACGTGGTTTATGTGCCGGATGGCTTTGATTTCGCACAGATTCGCGAGGCACAGCAACGGGCGCTGTCCATGAATAATGGCCGTCCCACGGCGGTTGTTTACCGGACCGTCAAGGGCTGGAAATATGGCATGGAGGGCGCCAAGTCGCATGGCGCTGGTCATAAGTTCTACAGCGAACAGTACCTGGAAGCACTTAAACCATTCGAACAGGAACTAAACCTGAACTTTCCACGGTTCGAACAGGAGAAAACACCGGAAAGCGTCGAGCAGGCGTTTTACAATTCCCTGCTGACGATTCGCAAAGCCTTCGAGTCCAACCCGGAAATGACCCGGAAACTGGGTGGCTGGATACTGGACAGCAAGCAACGCCTGGCAGGCGCGCCGCGTGCCTTGCGCAGCCATGCACCGGAACTGGGCAAACTGTATGAGAGCGGGGCCCTTTCGCCGCAGCAACGGCCCGCAAACTGCACTTACGAGGTGGGCTCGTCTCAGACCCTGCGCGGGTCGCTGGGGCATTGCCTGAATCACGTCAATAAAATCACCAACGGCGCCGTGCTGGCGGCCGCGGCTGACCTGTATGGCTCGACCAATATCGCCAGCATCAGCTCCGGCTTCGGTTCCGGTTTCTGGCATCCCACTGAGAATCCGGAATCCAGGCTGTTTTCGGCCGGTGGCATTACCGAGGACGCGATGGGCGGCATTTGCTCCGGTATTGCCTCGATGGGCTACGAAATTGGCGTGGGATCGTCTTATGGCGCTTTCATCGCCCCGCTCAATACCATCTGCGCGAAGACCCACGGTATCGGGCAGCAGACCCTGCGTCACCGGACCCCGGATGAACCCAACAAGACCTTTGTCGTGGTGTGCGGCCACGCGGGCGTAAAGACCGGTGAAGATGGCCCGACGCATGCCGAGCCTCAGGCCCTGCAGATCCTGCAGGAGAACTTCCCCGGTGACGTGATGATCACCCTGACTCCGTGGGACCCGAATGAACTATGGCCACTCACCGTTGAGGCCCTGTTGCAACGACCGGCCGTGCTGGCCCCCTACGTGACCCGCCCCTCGGAATTCATCATTGACCGGCAGGCGTTGGGCCTGGCGCCACCCGAAGCATCCATCAAGGGTGTCTACAAGTTGCTGGCAGCCAACGGTAAACCCGATGGTTCGATTGTTTACCAGGGCAGTGACGTGGCTTACGCCTTTCTCAACGGGGTGCTGCCGCGCCTCAGGGAAACCGGTATGAACCTCGACGTTTATTACGTCTCCAGCGCGGAACTTTTCGATCGCCTGGACCCGCAGGAAAGGGAACAGATTTTTCCGGCTTCCGTGGCCGAATCGGCCATGATGTTCTCGGGTTTCACAGCCGGCACCATTTATCGCTGGATCATGTCGGAGAGAGGAAGGGAGCACTCCCTGTTCCCCTGGAAGCGGGGCTTCTTCCTCGGTAGTGGCACCGGCGATGTCTGCCTGGAACAGGCGGGAATGCATGGCGAGGCCCAGTGGGAGGCCATCCAGAGGTTTATTTCCAACACGTAGTTCAACACTGAGCGTGCTGCAAGGAACGAGTCGATGAGTGGAGCATTGAGAACGGTTTTCTATCCCTGCCACCTGGAACTGGGCGCCAAAATCACTGAATTTGGTGGTTGGGACATGCCCTTACAGTACCCGGATGGCATTTTGCAGGAACACCTGGCAACGCGGAAAAAAGCCGGGCTGTTCGATGTCTCCCACATGGGTCGTTTTATTATTTCGGGGGAGGATGCGCTGCCGTTCCTGCAGTATGCGCTGACCAACAACGCGGCTGCCCTCGACGTGGGCCAGGGGCAATACACGATGATTCCGAACGAGTCGGGCGGGGTGATTGATGATGCCTACCTGTACCGTTTCGTCGAGGATGAGTTCCTGCTGGTTGTAAACGCCAGCAATCGCAAGAAAGACTGGGCGCACCTGGAGACCTTGCGTGGCCGGTTCCCGCAGTCCGACATGGTGGATGTTACGCATGACCTGGCCATGCTGAGCCTGCAGGGTCCTCACGCCAAGAGAATCATGCAGAGCCTGGTTACCGGTGATCTGCCTGAACCCATGAGAAATGAACTCGGCATTGCCCATATCGGCAATGCCAGGGTACTGGTCGCCAGAACCGGCTACACCGGCGAGCCCCTCTGTTTCGAATTGTTCATCGAACGGCAGGATGCGGTCAGAATCTGGGATTCATTGATCGAAGAAGGCGCTGTACCGGTCGGCCTTGGCGCGCGGGATTCGCTGCGCCTGGAGGCGGGCCTGCCACTATACGGCCATGAACTGGGGCTGGATCCCGAGGGTAACGAAATTCCTGCATTTGCATCCGACCTTTCGCGGTTCGCGGTGAGTTTTTCCGGTCTGAAGGGTGACTTTATCGGTCGTGAGGCGCTGCAGGCGCAGTTCAGGGCGCTGAAAGACATTCTGGATTTGAGGTTTACGGAGATTTCGGCGCTGCCAAAACGTGTGCAGTTGCTCGAACTCGCCGGCCGGGGTATTACCCGCCCGGGTGACGAGGTGTTCCAGGGCGATAAGCATGTCGGTTATGTCACCAGCGGTACGATGGTGCCTTACTGGAGCACCGAGGGCGAAGGTGTCGAGTCCCGCTTCAGCGAGGATAAGCTCAAGCGGGCCATTGCCATGGCGCTTGTCTCCAGCGAATTATTGGAAGGGGATGAAGTGCAGGTGGAAATACGCGGCCGCAGAACAGAGGCCCTGGTGGTGCCGTATTTTCTGCGTGGTGAAGCGCCCCCCTTTGCGCGTTCCATCGTGCACCTGCAACCCAGGGTGGAAGAGGCGGCAGCAGTGCGCACCAGTCGACACAAAGTCGGCGAATTGCTGGACAGCGCCATTGCCAACACTCGCTGGCGCCAGCGGGAATGTGTCAATCTCATTCCTTCCGAGATGTCCCTGTCGCCGATGACCCGCCTGTTATCCATCATGGACCCGGTCGGACGTTACGCGGAGCATAAGCAGGTAAAGGCCCTGGATGATGCGAGGGTGTTTTACTACCAGGGCACCGATTTCATCTGGGAAGTCGAAGAACTTCTGAAGAAGGAGTTGAAGACTTATCTCGGTTGCCCATCGGTCGAGCCTCGAGTCATTTCCGGCCAGATGGCCAACATGACCGTCTACAGCGCCATGGTCGACTATATCAACCGGGCGGACCGCAAGAGTGAGCAACGGCGGATGCGCAAGGTGATGAACAACCACATCATCAAGGGCGGGCACCTGAGTTCACAACCGATGGGTGCACTGAAGGATTACGTTGCCAGGGACCCACGCACGGAGAAAGCTGCCGTTGTGAATTTCCCGGTTCAAAGCGACAACCCCTATCGGATAGACACGACTGCGACCCGCGAATTGATCGACGAGCACCGGCCGGAGCTCATTATCCTGGGCAAAAGCATGGTGCTGCACCCCGAGCCGGTGGCGGAAATGCGCGCCGCCATCGATGAGCTGGGGCTGGACTGTTTCCTGATGTACGACATGGCGCACGTGCTGGGCCTGGTGGGCCCGCATTTTCAACAACCGTTCCTGGATGGTGCGGACATCGTTACGGGCTCAACCCACAAGACCTTTTTCGGTACACAGCGCGGCATCATTTCGTCGCGCTTTGACGAGCAGCATCCGCGCTATCCTTTCTGGGAGGCGGTCGATCGCCGGGCTTTCCCGGGTGCGGTCAGCAATCATCATCTGGGTACCTTGCTGGGCCTATTGATGGCGACTTACGAAATGAACGAGTTCAGGGATGAATACCAGCAGCGCGTGATCGACAACGCCAAGGCCTTTGCATCGGCCCTGGCCGATTGCGGACTGAACGTATCGGGCGATCCCTCGGTTTCCTACACGGAAACGCACCAGGTGCTGCTCGACGTGGGCTATACCCGGGGGCCGGAAGTCGCCCGCCGGCTGGAAGAAAACCATATCCTGGTCAATTACCAGGCGTCGCCCGAAGAGGAAGGTTTTACGGCTTCCGGGTCTCTGCGCATGGGCGTATCCGAGATGACCCGTTTTGGCATGGGGCCGGAGGATTTCGCGGAACTTGCAGAACTGATCCGCGACGTGATCGCTGACGACGCCACGGTCCAACCCCGAGTGGAACGTCTCAGGCAGCGTTTCCTGCAGATGCAATACTGCTTCTCTGAGAGTGAATTCGAGGAGCGCCTGGCGGCACTCCATGAATTTCTGTAGGCGGGTTACTCCAGCGTCAGCGGAACACCCGAGCTGACAAAGGCACGGAACCCGGCTTCGTCTTTTGACGCTGTCCCGATTCGCTTGACGGCTTCGGCCAGGTCTTCCGCACCGGTGGCGATGGACAGCCGGATAAAATGCTGGCCCTCGCTGTCAATCGCTCCAAACGATCGCCGGTCCATGGTGGCCACGTGGTATTTATGCAGCAGGAACAGCTGGAACAGGGTGGCCGGGCTGGAGTCCAGGCGAGTGGTCTGTGGCAGCGAAGCATAAGCCTCGAGCACGCCGAGGTTTTCCAGCGCCCCGGCAATATTCGGAAATACGTAGAATGCGCCCTTTGGCAACTGGCAGTCGACTCCTTCAATGCCATTCAAGCCTGCAACTACCTGGTCACGCCGCCGCTGGAAGGCATCGCCCATTTCACGGATCGCCATGTCGCTCTCGGGCGATTCCAGCGCCACCTGCGTTCCGAACTGGTTGTAAGGCGGAATGCTGGCGAAATAGTTGATATTCAGGTTGCGATGCACCTTGGCCTCGCGAACCGTTGGGTAGACGGCCCAGCCGACCCGCCCGCCCGTCCAGGAATAGGTCTTTGACACGGCGGATGCAATAATCGTGCGCTCTTCCATCCCGGGTACCGAAGCGATGGAAAAATGGTCTTCGCCGTCAAACACGATAGCCTCGTAGGCTTCATCGGAATAAACCCGGACGTGTGGCGGGGTTTTCTCCAGGATCAGCTCAGCCAGCGCCTCCAGCTGTTTCCGGCTGGCGACGCCGCCGGTGGGGTTGGATGGGAAGTTGAGATAAATCAGCCGGGTATGATCAGAAATCAGCGGCTCAAGCTCATCCGTGGTTAGCGAGAACCCATGATCTTCCTGCAGGTGAATGGGCACCGGTTTGGCCCCCACATAGGGGATATAGGATTCATACAACGGATAGCCCGGGGTGGGATAGATGATCTCGTCACCCTGCTCACAATAGGCCTGCTGGGCAAAACCGATGGAAGGCCGGGCGCCGGGAAAAACCACCACTCGTTCGGGGTCGATTTCGTCGAGTCCCCGGTCCTGCGCAATCTTACGGGCCAGTGCCGCACGCAGCTCAGGCGTTCCCTGGGGGTCGCAATAGGTGGTCTGGCCTGCTCGAATGGCCTGTATGACGGCCTCGGAGATGTGTTCCGGTAAGGGAAAATCCGGCTGGCCCAGGTTGCAGCGGATCACCTTCTGCTGGTCGGCATTTTCGACATCAATAATTCGGGATCCGAAACCGAACGCCGCTTCGGTCCCCATCAGTTTTACACGATTGGCAAACAGTGCCTTGCGCGTGACGGGCATGCTGTGGTTGTCGTTCATCTTGGTAAACCTCAATCAAAACATTGGCCTTGGTGCCAAAATTCTACTGCTGAGCAGGCGTGGCTGACATGACCTGCGTTAGCCAAATTACTGGTAGACTATTCCCGTTTTGAACCCACCCGGCGAAACATGATTAAAGCAGAATCAGCATTGGATCGATTGAAGGTCGGCAACCACAGGTTTGTTGAGGGAAATCTAAACAGGGAGATTCTTCCCAGCATCGCCAGGCGCAGCATGCTGGTCGGCAGTCAACAGCCGTTTGCCATTATCCTGGGTTGTTCAGATTCGCGCGTGCCGGCTGAGATTGTTTTCGACCAGGGCCTGGGCGACCTGTTCGTGATCCGTGTTGCCGGAAATATAATTGCTCCTTCAGGAATCGGTAGCGTCGAGTACGCAGCGGAGCAATTCGGCTGCAGGCTGGTGGTGGTACTCGGGCACACACAGTGTGGCGCAGTGATCGCCACCCTGGATCAGTTGCGACGTGCCGAAGAAGCCCGTTCAAAAAATCTGCGTTCCATCGTTGGCAGGATCAGGCCGTCGATAGAGTGTTTGCTTGATTCGGATCTGAAGGATGAACCCGAGGCGCTGCTCGAGGCTTCAGTCCGGGCCAATATCAGGGCGTCGGTCTCGCAGCTGCGCGAAGGATCGGACATACTGAAACAAATGGTGGATGACCAGGAATTGCTCATCGTCGGGGCCGAATACTCCCTGCAGACGGGAGTGGTCGAGTTTTTCAGTCAGGCGCCGTAGACGATTCCGTCCACTTCCTTGCAAATCAGCGTACCCGCAGTACCCTCCATGATCGCAGTCAGGTCGGACAACTGGCCAATAGCGCTCTGCCCGCCAGTCTCCTGCACGAAGCGACAGGCGCCCTGCACTTTGGGTCCCATCGAGCCGGCGGCAAAATCCAGCGTCATCAGCGCGGCGGGGTGGGCTGCCTTCACGGGTCGCTGATGACTGCCGCCATAATCCACGAAGACATGGGGCACGTCAGTCAGCATCACGAATTTTTCCGCATCCAGGCTTTTCGCCAACAGGCCGCTGGCCAGGTCCTTATCGATCACGGCTTCCACGCCGTATAGTTTCCTGTCCTTGTCATAGGCGGTGGGTATTCCGCCACCACCCGCACAGATCACCACCACACCGTGTTCCACCAGCAGGCGTATCGCGCTGATCTCGATGATCTGCTGTGGCAGGGGGGAGGGTACGACACGGCGAAAATAGTCGCCATCGGCAGCCATTGCCCAGCCCTTTTCCAGCTCCAGGCGCCTGGCCTGCTGCTGCTCGTAAACAGGGCCTACAGGCTTGGTCGGTTTTTCGAACGCGGGATCCTGCGGGTCGACCAGAACCTGGGTCAGCACCGTCACGATATGGTCTTCATAGGGGATGATGTTGCCAAGTTCCTGCTCAATCATGTAACCGATCATGCCAACGGTTTCCGCACCCAGTACGTCCAGCGGGTAGGGATCGACGGCGGTGTAATGTGCGTCCATCAGGGCCAGTAATCCCACTTGCGGACCATTGCCGTGTGCGATGACCAGTTGGTGGTGCTGGTGCACCCTGGCCAGTTCGGCCGCGGCCACGCGAATGTTTTCCCGCTGGTTCTCCGCGTTCAGTTCCTGGCCGCGCTGCAACAACGCGTTACCGCCCAATGCCACCACCACACGCATTTACTGGCTTCCCAGCGTGGCTACCAGCAGGGCCTTGATCGAGTGGACCCGGTTCTCGGCCTGTTCGAACTGAATGCCGGCCGTAGATTCGAACACTTCCTCGGTGACTTCCATCGCATCAATGCCGAATTTTTCATGAATATCCCGGCCCACCTGTGTTTCCAGGTTATGGAAGGCCGGCAGGCAGTGCATGAAGCGCACCCTGGGATTTCCGCTGGCGGCCATCAGCTGTGCGTTCACCTGGTAAGGCTTTAGCAGCTCGATACGCTCTTTCCAGGTTTCCGGAGGCTCACCCATCGAGACCCAGACATCGGTGTGAATGAACTGCACACCTTTTACGGCCTCGGCCGGGTCTTCGGTCAACGTCAGTTTGCCCATGTTTTGCTGTTCCAGTTCCCGGGCATAACCCAGTAACTCTTCATCTGGCCAGAGGTTCCGGGGCGCGGCGATGCGGACATCCATGCCCATCAGGCAACCGGCGATCATCAGCGAGTTGCCCATGTTGGAGCGGGCGTCGCCGACGTAGGCGTAACAGAAGTCATGCCAGGGTTGCGGCATGAACTCGCGCATGGTCATCAGGTCAGCGCACATCTGGGTGGGATGGAATTCGTCCGTCAGCCCGTTGAAAACCGGCACGCCGGAATATTCTGCCAGTTCCTCGACCACCTGCTGGCTGAAGCCACGATACTCAATGGCATCGTACATGCGCCCCAGTACCCGGGCGGTATCCTTAACGGATTCCTTGCTGCCCATGTGCGACCCGGTCGGGTCAAGATAGGTGACATTGGCGCCCTGGTCGTAGGCCGCCACTTCGAAAGCGCAGCGCGTGCGGGTGGATGCTTTTTCGAAAATGAGGGCAATGTTCTTGCCCCGAAGCAGCTGGATTTCATTACCCGTGTACTTGGCGCGTTTCAGATCGCGAGCCAGGTCCAGGATATAGGTCAGGTCCCTTTTCGAAAAATCGATCAGCTTCAGAAAGCTGCGATTCCTGAGATTGAACGACATGGTGGTGCCTCCGGCGAAATCGTTTGCATGGGATCAATTCAGAGTCAATCTAACACAGAGGATTTGAACAGAAAGTGATGTTGGACAAGGGTTTGCGCTTTGCCCCGGAAGATTTGTGATCAGCCGGGCTGGCGGAAAACTTCTGAAGCGGGTTCCGCAAAATTTTTAGCAAATACCTGGTTGATTTCATTGATGAGTTGTACCAGGGGAATCAAGTGCGGACTGAACAATGCTTTGCCGGTGGTCAGGATGGCCACTGAAATGCCCCGCTCGGGATCGGCCCAGGTGAAATTATTGAGCAATCCGATATGGCCGAAGGCGTTCACATTCTCTCTCCCGAACAGGCCGACCAGCGGACTCCCCAACATGAAACCCAGGCTGTAACGCACCGGGACCGCCAGTGTCAGGTCAAATTCCCAGTAACTCTGCTCAGCCGTGGCGTGTCGCACAGTGCGAGGCTCGAAAACGGATTTGCCTTGCCATTCTCCGCTTCGGAGCAGGCAATCGTAAAAGCGGGTCATTTCATCGGCCGTGGTGCACACGTTAGCCGCAGGGATAATGCTGGTCAGGAATTCGGCAGTATTGGACAGTCGAACCACTTCCTTCAGGCTGAAACCCAGCGCCCGTCGCAGTATCAGACTCATCGGTGGCAGCACCGGGAAGCCCGTCAGGGCGTTTTTAGCGACTGCATCCACCTGGTCGGGGGCTACCCCGCAGCCAAGCCAGCGAAGCCCCAGCGGGTCGGTGATTTTCTCTTTCATCAGGGCGCGCATGTCCTTGCCTGCCGCCCGCTTGACGACTTCCGCCATGATGTATCCGCCGGTCACCGCGTGATAGGCCAGTGCCCGCCCGGGGCGTGAAGCCAGTTTCGCCTCACATAAATAATCCATGACCCTGGCGGAATCACTGAGAATATCGATGTCCAGGGCTTCCGGCGGGAGGTTGGGAACACCGGCGCGGTGGGCCAACACGTGCCGCAGAGTGATCCGGTGTTTACCGCCTCCCGAGAACTCGGGGATGTAATCGCAAACACGATCGTCCAGGCGCAGCACGTTTTCTTCATCCAGTTTGTGAATCACCATTGCGCTGACGGCCTTGGCGGCAGAAAACAGGTTGATCGGGGTATCCAGTGTCAGCAGTGTTTTGGGGCCATCCGGAGGATCGTCCGGCCCATTGCCGGCAGCATGGCCAATGCCACGGTGCAGCACCCGACGGCCATTATGGCGGATACACAGCTGGATGGCGGGATGGGCTCCGGCGCGGAAGAGCTTCTCGGTGAGCTGCCAGATACTCTCGATTTTCTGGGGGCCCAATTCCGGAATTCCGGTGGGCTCTTCGTCACCCAGGCAGGTGATCGGTTCCAGGTCTTTGGGAACCTGGCAGCCGGGATTGGGAATAGGCCAGCCCAGGTACATGGTGGTCAGCCCAGGTATTTCCTGAGGTACTCCAGCTCGTCGTTAGCACCCTTGGCAGTCTGGGTTCTGACGTATTTCTCGATCTGCCCCGACACGAACGGGACCTTGGCCCTGACCCGGTGCGTCACGCTGTAGCTGCAGCCCGTTTCGGAGGGCACCAGTTGGAACTGCCCGGTAACGGTGACGGGTTGTTCCCTGACCTGCAGATACCATTCGCCGGTCCAGCCGTCCCCTTGAGCCTGCCAGTTCTCGGTGATATCCATCACGCTGACCGGGTCAAATAACTTGGCCAGCACCCCCGGCAATTCGCGCCTGACCTCGCGAACGGCGGTCAGGGTGGTGCGGTCGCCGCCTTCGCTGACCTCGTATTCGGAACTGATTTCTCCCAGGGCTAGATTCCTGTCGGTGAGAAACTCCGGGTCGGTCATGGCCTTGAAAACGGCCTTTGCGTCTTGTTCGAAATCAGTTCGAATGGTCATTTTTCCTGGGCCTGTTGCCTCGAAATGTAGTGCGAAATCAATCCCCTGGTAGAACAGTCGTGCTCGCCGGGTTTGCCTTGCCTGAGCTCGGGCAGGATGGCTTTTGCCAACACCTTGCCGAGCTCAACCCCCCATTGATCATAACTGTTAATGTTCCATATTACGCCTTGTACGAAAATTTTGTGCTCATAAAGCGCGATCAGTGAACCCAGCGTCCGGGGTGTCAGCCGGTCGATGAGCAGGCTGTTACTGGGCCGGTTGCCCTCGAAAGACTTGTGGTTTTTCAGCAGTGCTACGGTCTCCTCGGAGGCACCGCCAGCCCTGAGTTGCTGTTCCACGGTTTCCGGCGAAAGGCCAAAGGCGAGCGCTTCGGTTTGTGCAAAAAAGTTGGCCATTAACTTGTCGTGGTGGTCACCGACGGGGTTCAGTGAATTTATAAAGCCGATGAAGTCACAGGGAACCCGCTTGGTGCCCTGGTGAATCAATTGGTAGAACGCATGCTGGCCATTGGTGCCGGGTTCTCCCCAGATGATCGGGCCGGTCTCGTAGTCGACCCGCCGGCCCTCGCGGTCAACGGTTTTGCCGTTGCTTTCCATGTCGCCCTGCTGAAAATAGGCGGCGAAGCGGCTCAGGTACTGGTCATACGGCAGCAGGGCATGGGTCTGGGCACCAAAGAAGTTGTTGTACCAGATACCCAGCAATGCCAGCGTTAGCGGCAGGTTCTGCTCCGGCGGGCTGTGCAGGAAATGCTGGTCCATGGCGTGTGCGCCTTCAAGCAGCGCCTCGAAGTTCTCAAAACCGACGCGCAATGCGATGGAGGTACCGATGGCCGACCATAAGGAATAGCGTCCACCGACGAAATCCCAGAAACCGAACATGTTGGCCGTGTCGATGCCAAACTCCGAGACTGCGGACGCATTGGTCGACAGGGCTGCAAAGTGATGAGCCACGGCTTCCGGACCCAGCGCACCGACCAGCCAGTCCCGAGCCGTCTGCGCATTGGTCATGGTTTCCTGGGTAGTAAAGGTTTTCGAAGCGACCAGGAACAGAGTCGTTTCGGGATCAACAAGCTTCAGGGTTTCGATGATGTCGGTGCCATCGACGTTGGACACAAAATGGACGGCTGGTCCGTCCGCATAGTGCTGCAGTGCATTGCAGACCATTAACGGACCCAGGTCGGAACCGCCGATACCGATGTTGACGACATCCGTGATGGCTTTACCCGTGGCGCCTTTCCAGCTGCCGCAGCGGACCTGCTTGGTGAATTGTTTGATCCGGGCAAGCACCTCATTGATACCGGGCATGACATCTGTGCCGTCAACCCTGATTGGCTGGCTGGAGCGGTTACGCAGTGCGATGTGCAGAACCGCGCGGTCTTCAGTCCAATTGATTTTCTCTCCGGCAAACATGTTTGCCGCGTGCTCCGTGACTCCGGCCGATTGGGCCAGGTCCCGCAGCAGCATCATGGTTTCCCCGCTGACGAGATTTTTGGAGTAATCCAGAAACATTCCCAGTTCAGGCTTGTCTATAGAGAGTCGCCCAAACCGTGTTGAATCCTGAAAAAGTTCGCGTAAATGCGTCTTTTTCATCTCAGAGGCGTGGGATTGCAGGGCTTGCCACTGGGGTGACTGAGTCAATTCGCTCACGTCTCGCTCCTTGTTTGACAGGCTGGAAATTATAGACCACCGGGCAGGTTGTCGGTTGTGCCGTAACTTTTTTTGCATTCGGTGCGTCTAAATGTAGTGATTGATGCATCTAATGATCAAAGAGCGATGGAAACTCGGTTGGTCGCGAATTTAACAGACCCTGACTTATGACCCATGTATGCCGTCCCAATTTGTGGTGTTATACAGCTATAGAACACCAACATTCGATCAAGAGGTTGAAAAAGTGAAAAAATTATTCAGAGTCTTGGCGCCATTACTTGTGCTGGTCGGCGGCATCGTCATCGTGCAAGTGCTGGTGGCGGCAAAGCCCGAACCGGAGAAGAACGAAGACGAAACCCGGTTGGTTTCGCTGTATGTCGACGAGGTGCGGTCGGAGATGGTCACCGTTTCCGTCAACACCCAGGGTGAGGTGCGGCCCAAAACCGAGATCGAACTGATACCACAGGTTTCCGGCCGTATCGTCGCCATGTCCGAGAATTTCAGCGAAGGCGCCGAGTTTCTGCCGGACACACTGTTGTTGAAGATCGATGACACCGACTACCGCCTGGCCGTTATCCGCGCCGAAGCCGAAGTGGCCAGCGCACAGACCCAGCTTGAGCGTGAACTCGCGACCCATGAAATCAAGAAAGACGAATGGGCCAGCGGCCGCCAGAAAGAGAAACCGACTAATTTCGCACTGAACCTGACCCAGGTCGCACAGGCAGAAGCCATGCTGCGCTCAGCCGAGGCCGACCTGCGCAAGGCGCGCCTGGACCTGGAACGCACCGAAATCAAACTGCCTTTCCGCGGACGGGTTCGTGAGCGGACCGTGGGCATTGGCCAGTTCGTCGCTGCCGGCACCAGCATGGGCCGTGTATTTTCCATTGATCGGGTAGAAGTGCGCCTGCCGCTGACCGACCGGCAACTGGTCGAGCTGAATCTGCCACTGGGCTTCATGTCCAACGGCATGGCTGAAGCACCCAATGTCAATTTCAAGGCTACCCTGGGTGACCGCGACTATCACTGGCAGGGCGAGATCGTACGTATTGACGCCGCGGTAGACAAGGAAACCCGCCTGATCTACGCCACGGCAGAAGTGGTCGATCCTTACGGACTGGGTGCAACCGATGGCATGCCGATGGCCGTTGGCATGTTTGTCGCCGCCGAGATCGCCGGCGTATCTGAACAGTCCGCATTCGTGATGCCCAGGCTGGCGCTGCGAGGCCAGGACAAGGTTTACGTCATCAACGAAAACAACCGGCTGGAGATCCGCACGGTTACGGTACTCTCAACCTCAGAGGCACGCGTTTTGGTCACCAGCGGTGTTGAGCCTGGCGACCGTGTCGTTACTTCCACTTTGCCGAATGCGGTAGACGGCATGGAAGTCGAAGCCATACCAAGCCAGCAACGCGGCTGAGAGACTAAACAATGAATGGACTGATTGAATGGTGGGCACGGAATACCGTAGCCGCAAACCTGCTGATGGTCGGTATTTTTGTATCCGGCATCATTGGATTCTTCTCACTCGAACGGGAAATGGACCCCCAGGTAAAGTTTCCCGGGCTTGAGATTGAAGTAACCTGGCCAGGCGCAGCCCCCCAGGAAGTCGAGGAACAGATCGTGGCCCGCATCGAAGAAGCGGTCAGCGACATGGATTCCATCGAGTGGGTCCGCTCCACGTCGGCTGAAAGCTACGGCGGGGTCTACATCCTGGCCGAGCAACAGGTTGATTTCACCCAGTTCATGAACGACGTGAAGATCCGCGTCGATTCCATCTCTTCTTTCCCCCGGGACATCGAACCGCCGCGGGTGCGGCAGTGGGTCAACCGGCAGGAGTTTATCCGCGTAGCGGTGCATGGCGACCTGAACGAACAGGAACTCAAACGCCTGGCAGAAAAGCTTCGCCGTGAAGCCGCTGTGCTGCCGGCCATTACGGTCGTCCAGCTGTTTGGTGTGCGTCGTGAAGAGGTTTCAGTGCAGGTCAGTGAAGAGGCTCTGCGCCGCTACAACCTGAGTTTCAACGAGGTTGCCACGGCGATCCGCAATACCTCGATCAACCAGTCTTCGGGTTCAGTCCGCACCGAGGTGGGAACCTACCAGCTCAAGGTGCGCAGCCAGGCTGACACCGAGGCCGAATTCGCCAACATCATCATCCGTCAGACCGAAGACGGCGGCACCATTCGCGTCGGCGATGTCGCAACGGTAGTCGACGGATTCGAAGACAATCCCATCCTGGCTACGCTGAACGGCGAGCCGGCCGTGCTGCTGCAGGTGATGACCACCGATACGATGGACATCGTCAAGGCGTCCGACTCTATCCGCGACTGGATCGAGAAACGCCAGGACACCCTGCCCGAAGGCGCCAAGCTGACCCTTTGGACCGACCAGGCGGATGAGTTCAAGGGCCGGATGAAGACCATCGGCAACTCGGCCGGTATCGGCCTGTTCCTGGTGTTGATCTTCCTGGTGCTGACATTGCGGCCCGTCGTGGCCTTCTGGGTAGCCGTGGGAATCGCCACGGCCTATGCCGGCGCCTTCGTGTTCATGCCCACGGTGGGTGTGTCCCTGAACATGCTGTCCACGTTCGCGTTCCTGCTGGTGCTGGGCATCGTCGTGGACGACGCGATCGTGGTCGGTGAAGGCATTCATACCGAGGCCCATTTGCACGAAGGCGGCGTCGAATCCGCCATCGCCGGCGCCCAACTGGTGGCCAAGCCAGTCATTTTCGGTGTGCTGACCACCATCATGGCCTTTATGCCGTGGTTGTTCCTCAGCGGCTCCACCAGTGAATTTACCCGCCATATCACCTGGGTAGTGATCCTGGCCCTGGCGTTCTCGCTGATCGAATCCCTGTGGATCCTGCCGGCTCATTTGTCCAAGATGAAACCGCGCAAGGACGAACTGCTGGGCTGGTTCGGCCATTTCCAGAAAAAGATTTCCGACGGCATCATCCATTTCGCGCACAAGCGTTACCGCAAAATCGGGCAGTTCGCGGTTGACCGCCGCTACCTGACCGCTGCTTTCTTTATCACCCTGTTCGTGGTTGGTATGGCTTTGTTCAACACGGGTTGGGTCAAGAAAGCCTTCATGCCTGAATTCGAGTCTGATCAGGTCAGTGTTGACGTCACCATGCCGGAGGGTGCCCCGTACAGCCGCGCCCTGGAAGTTCTGGCACAGTTGCAGCGGGCACAGCAGGAACTGGTCGACGAGGTCGACGCACGTACAGATGGCGAAGGCAAACTGATCGAGAATTGGTACACCCGTTCACGCCGCGACAGCGTCATTGCCATCATCAAGCTGGCGCCGGCGGAAGTCCGCGACATGAGCGCCAAGGAAGCCGCCATCAGGCTGCGTGAATTGATGGGCGATGTTCCGGACGCCAAGAGTGTTTCGGTGCAGTACTCCCACCGGGACGACGGCCCCGGCTTTGAACTGTCGATCCGTCACCCCGACCTGGATGTGCTGCGGGTTGCAGTCACCGACCTGGAAAACCAGCTGCGAACCTATGACGCGCTCTATGACGTACGCAACAACCTGGAAAGCGCCTCGGAAGAGATCCGCATCGAGCTGAAACCCGGCGCCCAGAAACTGGGCCTGACCATGTCCGACGTGACCCGCCAGGTCCGCCAGGCCTATTACGGTGAAGAGGTTCAGCGTCTGCCGCGTGAAGGCCAGGACGTCAAGGTCATGGTCCATTACCCGATCGAGTCACGCCGCTCCATCGAAAGCCTGAAACACTTCCGGGTGCGCACGGCAGACGGGCGTGAAGTACCGTTGCTGTCCGTGGCTGAACTGCACTACGCGCCGGGCATCAAGCGCATCCAGCGCTGGAACGGCAATCGCGCGGCGCGCGTTTCCGCCGACCTCAAAGACAGCGTGCGCGAAGACATCATGACGGACCTGGAAGAGAACTTCTTCGAGGGCTGGGAAAAACGCTACCCGGGTATCCAGCGCGGTTCTGTCGGCCAGGCTGAGGGCGAAGCCCGCTTCATCAAGGAAGTTATGGGCCTGTACCTGGTTGCCTTCTTCGTTATGTACGCCATGCTGGCCATTGCATTCCACAGCTACTGGCAGCCGCTGCTGATCCTGGTGGCCATGCCGTACGCCTACGTCGGCGCCATCTATGGCCACGCCGTGATGGGCATGACCATGGCAATCTTCAGTTACTTCGGTATCGCGGCAGCAGCGGGCGTGGTGGTAAACGACAACCTGGTGTTGATCGACTACACCAACCGACTGCGTGAGAAGGGCATGAAGCCGCTCGAGGCCATCATCGAAGCCGGCGTGGTCCGGTTCCGCCCGATCATGCTGACCACCGCCACCACCATCGTCGGCCTGACGCCGATGATGATGGAGCGGTCGATCCAGGCCAAGTTCCTGATTCCGATCGTGGTGTCACTGGTTGCGGGCGTATTCATCGCCTTCTTCGTGACCCTGCTGATGGTGCCGGCTCTTTATGCCATCGGCGTGGACATCGCCGATTTCCGCGCGCGGACCAAGCAGAAAGTCAAGAGTAAGTTCAGCCGGAAGAAGCTGGCTGAGGACGTAGCTACCCAAATTTAGTTTTACTGCTTTTTGCGAGCACGCTTTAGGGTCAGAGTATTCACTCTGACCCCTTTTTCTTGGAAAGTTAACCTGACCCCTTTTTTCTTTCTATTCGATTTTGATGGCTTCGAAATATTCGGGCAGCAGCCGCTTCAGCGGTTCATCGATTTCCAGCACCCTTTTCTGATACATGAAGGGCCGGCGGGGGTATAGCCGGTCGTTGACCCAGTGCTTCGACCAGCCGCTGGTGGTCAGGATGCATTGATCGACAAAATTGAAATCAGGTTTGGTAACCAGTTCCTGCATTTCCAGGCAGCCCGTGATGAAGATATCCACGTAGGATTGCACGATGGGATGCCTGTCGTTCGGTGACGACAGGAATTCCGGCTTGTTGACGTAAATCCAGAACTGGCTTTGGGCGGGCAACTCCGATCCATCCAGCGTGGAAACCGAATCCGCATCGACCGGGGCCCGGCAGTAGCTGAATTCCCTGGCGTCGGCGCCGATCTTGCCCTCGATGAGTTCGGCGCGATAGAGCGCTGCGACCATTTGCGCAGATGCGTCTTCCCGCACGCCCAGGAACGTGGTCGGGAAGGTGCCGTGGAGGTTCCATTCCCGCCTGAATCCGGTAACCTGCACGGGCCGGCTTTCCCCGGCATTGGGTTCGGTCATCTGTTTCGACTTGGCTTCCATCAGGCTGCCGTAGCCGACGATGTATTGCTGCCAGCCCGCTGTCAGGGGCGGGTGGCAATCGTCGGCAAACGCCATACCGCATAAAAAGAGGCCAAGTATCAGTGCAGTTGCGATTCTGCGCATAATTGCAGCGTTCTCCGGTTGACCTTTCGGAAATTCGTGGGGCTGATGCCGCCGACACGGCGAAACATCCTTGAAAAATGTGCCGGGTCCTCAAATCCGGTGGCGCCACTGATATCCGCGATGCTTGCATCATTGTCATTGAGCAGTTCCCTGGCCTTGTTGAACCGCACCGTGTCGACCAGCGACCGGTAGGTCAGATTCCGGGCGGCGAGTTGCCGGACCATGGATCGCACCGAAGTATCCATCAGGCTCGCCATCCGTTTCCGGGATGGGTAACCATCAGACATGTACGCTTTGATCAACGAAGAGAGGGTGTCCACGTAGTCGAATCGGTCCGAATAGGTCGGGGGATGGGTTGTTTGTGTACCGGTGTTCATGGCCGCGGTGTTCTGCCTTGCCGTTACGTGCAGGCAGGAGCGTGGCACCTTTATATAGCCCATGCGACGGTCCGTTCGAATCCGCGGAACCGGCAGGTGATCGTGAAGGGTCGCGGGGACTTCGGGTGTCTCGTGGCCGATTTCCTCAGGCAGCCAGTCCCGCCCCAGGAAGAGCCTCAGTATCGTCAGGTAGACCTCCAATTGGTAGGCTTGGGAAATAGCGTGTCCGGGCGCGCCTTTCAAATCGGGGTAGTGCGTGTAAAACAGGATATCGTCAGGCCGTTCCAGGATACCCAGTTGCAGGTGCGTTGCCTCCGTTTTGACCAGCCGGATACATGTCTGCAGCGCCTGATAAAGTGTGGTGGCTTGTTCCAGTTGCTGCAGGAAGCTGCCGCTCAGCAGTTGCCCACCGAAATTCCGCCCGACCCTCCAACCCAGCAAGGGGTCGTCTTGATGGGCGACTTCATCCCAAAATGACCAGACTTTCAGCAGAGGAAGAAACACATCCGGATCTTCACACAGGGTCGGCAACCCCTGCTTCCGGAAATACTTCTCGACCGGGACGCCGTTTTCCTTAAGCGATGCGGCAAAACCCAGCGGGTGGGCCCAGCGAATCAAACGCGGCATTGAAGAATCGGAAGAAATATGCATTTTTTGCTGTCTGTAACTATTCTGTAACTATATAAATCGGCGCCAAATTCTTGTCCTGAACCGTTTCAAAGCATTCCCATGCAACAGCATGGACTTGTTGGCCCAAAAAGGCCAGAATCAGTTGATCCAATAAGTTACCTTGAAGTCCGTTTTGGCGCAAATGAACAGGAGCGGGACCCCATTGCAATACACGAGTCGACAAGACAATAGAAGCGGCTCGTGGTGATAATGCCTGAGAAAGCCAGGGAACCCTTCAAAACCGCCCTGGCGATCGTGATCTCCTATGGCATCGCGCTGGCGATGGACTGGGGCAACCCCTACTGGGCCGCCTTCGCCGTGGCTTTCGTCAGCCTCTCGACAGCCGGTCAGTCATTCAACAAGGCCGCCATGCGCATGTTCGGTACGCTTGTGGGAATCGTGGCCGCGCTCAGCCTGATCGCACTGTTTCCCCAGCAGCGCTGGTTGTTCATCCTGGCTGTTTCCGTCTATGTTGGCGTCTGCACTTACCTGATGACCGGTCCGAAGAAGCAGTATTTCTGGAACGTCAGCGGTTTCGTCTGCGTGCTGCTGTGCATGAGCGCCGGCCCCGACCCGGTCAATGCCTTCGATACTGCTGTCTTGAGAGCACAAGAGACTGGACTCGGCATCCTGGTCTACAGCCTGGTGACGTCTCTGCTCTGGCCGGTCAGCAGCCGCAAGGACTTTTTCGCGGTCGCCGGCCAGCTCGCATCCGGCCAGCGGCAGTTCTGCCAGACCGGTCTTAAGCCCGGCCAGGACAGCGACCCCGGGCAGGCGCAGGCGCTGAAGGGGCAACTGCTGCAGGCGCAAACAAAGTTCCAGAAACTCCTGGATGCCGCGGAATCGGATACCCAGGAAGTCTGGGAGATGCGCCGGTACTGGCGCCTCTACCAGGAGCAGACGAGCAAGCTGACTTCAGTGATCGGCTCCAGCGTCCAGAGCCTGGCCGAGCTCGAGGCATCGAAAACTCCTCATCTGGCGACCAGGTTGGATTCATTCCTCGCTGAGCTCGACAATCGCTTTGCCGGGATCGGAAGCATGATCAGCGGCCAGGCGCCTGGACGCCAACCGGAGGAAATCGATATGGCCCTGGACGCGGCCGGCTTGCGGGCCCTGTCACAGTTCCAGAGAGCCGCGGTGGTCGTGTTCCATGACCGGCTGAAGCAGCTGGACCAGCTGACCCGTACACTGTTTGAAACAACACGCAACGCCAACGGGTTCGGTGAGGCAGAAGCAGTGCCTGCCCGCACCGCTCTTCCCACACTGCAGTGGCCCGACCCGGATCGCATGCTCGCCGTCATACGGGTCATGCTGACCCTGTGGCTGGCCTTCCTGGCCTGGATTTACGTGGACAGCATCCCGGGTGGCACCAGCATGGTGACGATGGCCTGCGTCTACGGCATGATCATGGCGTCTATCCCAATGGTGACACTCAGGACCGTGTTCAAACCCCTGATGGCAGGCGTGGTGTTCGGCAGCTTGATGTACATGCTGGTGCTGCCCCATCTCTCCGGTTTTCTCAGCCTCGGAACGCTGCTGTTCGTCACGACCTTCTCCCTCTGCTATTTTCTCTCCGATCCTAAGCAGGCGCTGGCAAAGACCTTCGCGCTGGCCATGTTCGTATCGATTGCATCGATCGACAACCAACAGGTTTACAGCTTCATGGTTGTCGCCACCAATGTGCTGATGTTCCCGGTGCTTTTCTCGATGCTGGCGGTCACCGCCTATTTCCCGGTCAACCTTCGCCAGGAAAAATCCTTCCTGCGTCTGCTCAATCGATACTTCCGTAGCTCTGGTGGCCTGCTGTCGGACATGCACCGCGATGCACGGCACGCCGAGACCCGGTTTGAACGTATGCGCAAGGTATTCCACGTCCGAGAGGTCTCGAGTATTCCGACCAAGCTTGCAGGCTGGGCAAAGTTTCTCGACATCAAGGTGCTGCCAGGTACGGATGCAAAGCATGTCCAGGCACTGCTCCCCAGGCTACAGGACCTGGCCGGCCGGACTAAAGAACTCGTCGAGGTGCGCAGATCAATGAGTAACCAACGCCTGTTGAATGCACTGAGCGATGAGGCTATGGAC